>WBZY01000024.1_pt1 | contig 225321 bp, 186 predicted proteins | sample 5204191 | NCBI WGS metagenome assembly WBZY01 (sample SAMN12344363, study PRJNA552823) | activated sludge metagenome | biome: Activated sludge suspended growth; feature: Anammox Sidestream; material: Wastewater; isolation source: activated sludge from anammox sidestream of wastewater treatment...
GGCGCACGACGAACCGTCCGCGGACCTGCTGACGCAGCGCCTGCAGGTCCACGAAAAGACCGCCTGGATGCTGCGCAGCCTGCTCGACTGAACACGCGGGCGCCGCTACCCCGGAAGCGCGCGGCGAAAAGTTTGGCGACAGACGTCGAATGCGGGTCTGGCGCTACCGGAGGTTCAGACGCCGAGCCCGTACGGCCGGTAGGGCCCGAAGGGGATGCATTCGACGATCGCGATGTCGGTGGGCGTCGGAGCTAACGCCGCGTGTTCCAGTACGAACCGTCCATCATCGCCTCGATCGCCGGGCGGTGCGGGATCATGTCGTCCGGGTCGGCCGGAATCGCCGCCTCGCCGAAGTACGCCTGACGGCGGCCGATGCGGAACATCACGATGCCGTGGCGCAGCGCGGCATACAGCGTGTAGAACTCCATGTCGCGCGGGCGGTGGCCACTCAGCTTCTCGTAGGCGTCGGCGACCGCATCGAGGCGCATCATGTCGGGCAGACCCGGCACGCCGACCAGCGGTGTGAAGTCCTGGAAGAAATGGTGGATGAAGATCATCCACGCCAGATCCAGCTCGCGCGGACCGGTGGCGACCATCTCCCAGTCGAGCACGGCGGTCGGCGCGAAATCGGCGAACAGCATGTTGCCGATGCGTGCGTCGCCCCAGCTCAGCACCTCCGCGCCTTCGTCACGCGGCCAGTCGTGCTCCATCCAGTCGAAGGCGCGCTCGATCAGCGGCGAGCGGATGCCGTCCGCTGTCACCCACTCGTAATACGCGCGTTGCGACGCGACATGGCGGCGCAGCGCCGTCGCACCGTCGTGACGCGGGCGCAGCAGCGCGCGGTCGGAATCGGACAGCCCGATCGCGTGCAGTTTCGCCAGCACCTCGATCGCGTTGTGCTGCAGGCGGTCGCGATCCGTCGCGTCGGCGCGCAGCAGCCACGAGTCGAACACGTACGGCGGGATGTCCGGCGGCGCCTCGCCGAAGGCGCGCTCCATCACGAAGAACGGCGCGCCCAGGTGCGACTCGTCGCCTTCGTACCACAGCACGCGCGGCACCGGGGCGTCGCAGCGTTCGCGCGCGAGCTGCATGACCTGGAACTGCTTGGCGAGATCGTACTCGGGGAACACCGGTACCGATCCGGCATCGGGCGGCAGCCGTGCCACGCAGGCAAGCGTCCGCTCGGCGCCCGATTCGCGCCACGCGACGTCGAACAACAGGGTCTCGCTCGACATGCCGGTTCCCTGCGGCGACGAGAAACCCGACAGCCGCGCATCGGGGCCCAGCTTGCCGCGAATCCAGGTATTGAGCCGCTGCTCGAGGTGCTCGCGGTCGCGCGTCGAGGTCTTGGGACGGGCGGCGTTCGGATCGATTTCCACGGTACGGGTCTCCGGCACGGTGCAATTAAAGGCGCAGCATAGTGCCGAAGCGGCGCAGAGGGGCAATCCTGAGAAAACCGTAATGGAAGCGTGCCCCCACGAATGCGGCCCATCGGTCGTCCCGCGCGAGGGTGACGGTTGCTGCGACCATCGGCAGTCGCCTTGGCGGGATTAGTGCGTTTGCATCATGTTTCGAACGGGCTTTCGTCGCATAGTCGGACCGGGTCCCCGAAAAAGCGCAAGCGATTCATGCAGTCATCGATCGATGATGTGGCATTGCTCGTCTTCAAAAAACGTTAAGAAAAGGAGAAAACTCATGAGAAATTCCGGAACGTCGACAATCACATCGACACACAAGACGCAACCGGAGTCCATGCGCGTGCAGCGAGCCAGTGTCATTTCCGCCAAGCTCGCGCTGTGTGCGGCGATACTCGCTGCTGGCCAGGCGCAGGCCCAGGGTATCGAAGAAGTGGTGGTCACCGCACAGAAGCGCGAGCAATCGTTGCAGGACACCCCGATCGCCATCACCGCGTTCGGTCAAACCGAGTTGGAGCAGAAGCAGATCAAGGACCTGGTGGATCTGGGTACCTTCGCACCCAACGTGAAAGTGGCGCCACTGCCATCCAATACGGCCAAGGCGACCATTGCCATCCGGGGCTCGGTAACATCGAACCCCGCCATTTACTGGGAACCCACCGTCGGCATCTATCTGGATGGAGCCTATGTCGGCAAGTTCTCGGGGAACGTTTTCAAACTCGCGGAAGTGGAGCGAATCGAGGTGCTGCGGGGGCCACAGGGGACCCTGTTCGGTCGCAATACCTCCGGCGGTGCCGTGAGCGTGATTTCGCGGAAACCAACCGGCGACTTCGGTGGCCGCCTGCGGGCCGGTGTCGGCAATTTCGGCTATCGGGAACTCTACGGCTCCGTTGACCTGCCCGCCCTGGACCTGGGTGGCGCGGGCACCCTGATGACCAAACTCAGCCTGACTACCGATGATCGCGACGGCTTCTACAAGAATATGGACCCCGCGCCTGGCACGACCATCGCCCATCCTTTCACGGGCCGGCCGGTACCGGCCAATCCGGCTGGCAAAACCAAGGAATTCAATGCGGCGGAAAGCACCATTGGCCGACTGGATCTGCTCTGGGGGGGCAGTGAGCGCCTGTCTGCCCGCTACACACTGGACGATGTGGACGTGGACAACACCCCGGCGAAACCACAGTTCACCGACCTGAATACCTCGAGCCTCACGTTCGGATTTCCGATGCCGGCGGGGCTGGCGCAGTTTCTAACCAGTGAGAGCGATAACCTCGGGCGCAACTCCATCGACGCCGACGTGTACGAAGGGTTCGAATCCACCAGCCACACCTTCACGGGCGACTATGATTTCGGAGACGCCGGCATTCTGGGCGATGCATCGATAAAGTACATTTTCAACGATCGAGATCTGGATTTTGCCCAGAGCCTGGACAACGACGGCACTCCCTTCCATCTGTTCCACTCGTCGATTCGAGAAGACTACCGGCAGAAATCCCACGAACTGCAGCTGACCGGCAGTCATGAGCGGGTCGATTACGTGCTGGGCGTCTACTACTTCGAGGAAGACGCCGAGGTGATCAACCCGCTGCGACCGCTGAACAGTTTCTTCGGCCCGCTGGTGCAGAACAATGCCTATGGGCTCAGCTCGGAACAGATCGCCGCGTACGGCCAGGCGGATTGGCGACCACCGGTGCTGGACGACCGCCTGACCGTAACGGTAGGCGTACGGTGGACGGAAGAAGAGAAGGCGGTGTATATCGATCACCCCAACGACAGGCCTCCATTCAGCGGGCGCAACAAGGACGATTTCCGCAACGTTTCTCCGACCGTGATTTTCAATTATGAGTTCAGCGATGACTTCAACGGGTATGCCAAATATGCCCAGGGCTGGAAGTCCGGTGGATTCAACGGCGAGGCTGGAAGTACCTTCAGTTTCGACCGTGGCTTCGACGCGGAAGAGATCGATTCTTACGAAATCGGATTCAAGAGCCGTTGGTTCGACAATACGCTGCAGTTCAATGCAGCTGCCTTTTTCAACGATGAAACGAATATCCAGTTGTCGGTCTTCACTCCCAGTTCCTCGGGAACGGCAGCGTCGATAATCGAGAACGCCGGTGAAGCCGAGAAAAAAGGTCTGGAACTGGAGACCATTTACGCGCCGACGGAAGATCTGACGCTCACCTTCAACTACGGCTATCTCGATGCGGAGTTCAAGGAGTTCCTGGAATACGATCCGGTATTGAACAAAACAGTGGACGTCGCCAGGAGCCGCTACACCCAATACACTCCGAAGCACACGGTCAACGTGGGCGTCGAGTACACGATGCTGCGCGCCCGCTATGGCGAACTTACCGCGCGCGTGGATTACAGCTATAACGACGACTACACGCCCTACGTCAAGCCGGAGCAAAAGGCTGTTTCCGACATCAAGGGCTACGGACTGGTCAACGCCCGCCTGACGCTGGATGAGATTCCGGTAGGCAACAACCGGTTGCAGGTGTCCCTGTGGGGCAAGAACCTGACCGACAACGACTACCGCCTGAATACGGTGCCCTTTGGTCCCTTCGCCGTCAGCTTTTTCGGCCCACCTCGCACCTACGGTCTCGAGGCCCTCTTTATGTTTTGAGTCCCAGACATGGTAATCAGAAGGCCCGGCATCGCCTCAACAACTCGAACCGCCCGGTGCAGGCTCGCCTGCCGGGTGGTGTGGGAGGGGAGGGGAACGGTCAGCTAAGCTGGCCGCCCCAATCCCGATTGCGGAAACGAGAAGTGTAGTGTCGCTCGCTGGTCGAATTATTTCATACAACAATGGGGGCTTTAGCATGGCGGTGCTTTCTGAAGATCCTGCGGTTTCACTTGCAAAATTCGTCGTCGAAGTCAGATTCGAAAATTTAGATCCTGCAGTGGTCCAGATGGCCAAGCATTCGATACTGGACACTCTTGCTATATCGATAGCGGGATCCAGCCAGTCGGGGGTGCGGGAGTCGATCGAAGTCATGAGAGATCTTGGGGGCGAGCCCGACGCCACTGTATGGCTCTTCGGAAATCGCCTGCCGGTGGATCGTGCAGCCTTTGCCAATGGTCCCATGGCACGGGCGCTGGACATGGGCGATGTCCACGAAGAAGGCGGGCATGTCGGGGAATACATTTTGCCGTCACTGCTCGCGGCGGCTGAGTTGAAGAAAAAGCGCGGGGCACTGGTATCGGGAAAAGAATTTTTGACTGCCTACGTGGCGGGTGCGGAGGCATTGTCCCGCATCGGCCTGGCTTGCCGGGCAATTACCTCCGGAACAACCGAAAGAAAAAATCCGCAAATGGGAACGTTTGGCGCGGTAATTGCGGTTGCGAAGATTCTCGAATTCGATCTGCCAAAGACACAAAATGCCTTGGGGATTGCGTATAGCGCCATGGGATCTTTCGACAGTCAGATGTACCACGACGGGACACTGATGCAAAGAGTCCATCATGGTTTCGTATGCGCGGACGCGATTACCGCGGCGCTGTTGGCTGAAAGGGGGGTTACAGGCCCCACGAATATTTTTACGGGACAGGGCAATCTGTTTCAACTGTTCTACCCGCAATTCAGGGATATTAGGAGAATTACCGAGGGGCTCGGGGTGTTTTGGGAGTTCGCCGCCGGAAACATGATTAAGCCTTACATGTGTTGCAAATGTTTCCATTCTTCGATGTATGCCTTGGATCTATTGATTCGAGAGAACTCCATCAATCCGGAGGACATAGGCGAGATCAGGGCCGTTGTTCCTCCAATGGCGTACTTCACGAACGCGAACTACTCACCAAAGACGATGGTGGATCGCCAGATGAGTGCACCTTGGAGCATTGCGCATATCGCCCTGCATGGCGAACTTTTCCTCGATTCCTATGCAGGGCAAGACAGCCCCGAAATCATCGGAATGATGCCGAAAATCGAATTCGATTTCGACGAAGCCCAATCGATGTGGTCAGGGAAGGTTTCGGTGCGGGCAAATGACCGCAGTTATGAGAGACAAGCCGATTACTGCATCGGCCACCCAAAGAACCCGATCGACTGGCATTGGCTGCAAGGAAAACTGGCGGCCTGCTGCAGGCACTCCGCAGTTCCCTTCAGCGGCGAGCGGCAGGCACGCCTGCTCGCGGCGGCGCAGAGCATCGAGAAGCTGCGGGACTGTTGCGAGCTGATCGACCTGATGACGCCAACATCATCCTGACCGACCCGGCAGGTCACATGCATAGTCCGTTTGCATCATGTGCGACAAAGACAACCTGTAGATACTGTGCTCACGAGTTGACCTGCCGCCGTAAATCGACTGCTCTCCACGCGGGGGAAGCCCATGAGTTCGATCGATCATTTCGTGTTTCACCAGGCCAACAAGTATCTGCTCGAGCGGTTGCGAAGCAAGCTGCAAATCCCGATACGCAAGTTCTGGTTAGAGATGGAGGCTAGCGGAAATACAGTCTCGGCGACCATTCCGATCGCACTCGAGAGAGCATTGGCGAAGGGTTCGATCCGTGCCGGCGATGACGCCTTGCTGGCCGGCTTCGGAGCGGGACTTTCATGGGCTACTACCATGGTTCGCATCGCCTGACCGACCGACAAACGTTCGCGATTTATGTGTCTCATCGACTAGGTATGAACAGCACACTTCAAGGAGAACATCGATGACCAACCGTTCGTCCGCCCAACGCATCGAGCCCTTGTCCACGGCGGAGATCGAGCGCATCGCTGCCGATGCGGGAATTCCCGCCGAGCTTCTGGACCGCAACATCTTTCGTGTCCTCTATCGCAGTCCTCGTGTCGCCAAGGCAATGCAGGAACTGCTCTACGTGCATCTGTATGGCTCGGCACTGGACGACCGGTTGCGTGAACTCGTCATCATGCGGATCGGCTGGGTCACCGGATGCGACTACGAATGGGCCCAACACTGGTTTACCGCGATCAGTGCGTTCGGGTGCAGCGCGGACGATCTGCTTGCGGTGCGCGACTGGCGCACCTCGACACATCTCGGTGACGTCGACCGGGCGGTCCTGGCAGCGACCGACGAAGTGGTCAACGGTGGGTCGATTTCCGACGCGACCTGGCAGCTTTGCTGCGCGCACCTGCCCAACCGGCAGGCATGTCTGGAGCTGGTGACCGCGATCGCGACCTGGCACGCGATCTCGCTGATTCTTAGAAGCCTTCATGTCCCGCTGGAAGAGGACACGCCCTCATGGCCTCCCGACGGACAGGCGCCTGTGATCATCAGGTCGGAGCAGTGAGCCGGAGGACCGTTGCGATGATAGACAAACTCTATGCCGATGTTTCGGCGGCCGTGGCAGACATTCCCAACGGTGCAACCCTGCTGGTGGGAGGGTTTGGTCTGTGCGGCATACCGGAAAACCTGATCCGTGCGGTCGCCGATGGTCGCGCAAGGGACCTGACGGTCGTTTCGAACAACTGCGGCGTGGACGACTTCGGTCTTGGCTGGCTGCTTGCTGGTGGGCAGATCCGGAAGATGGTCGCTTCGTATGTCGGTGAGAACAAGACGTTCGAGCGACAGTTCCTGAGCGGCGAACTCGAGGTCGAGCTCAACCCCCAGGGAACGCTGGCCGAGAGACTGCGTGCCGGAGGCGTTGGCATTCCCGCGTTCTTCACCCCTACGGCTTACGGCACGGCGCTCGGGGAAGGCAAGGAGACACGCGTGCTGGGAGGACGCCACGTCGTTCTGGAACATTGTATTACCGGCGACTTCGCCCTGGTGAAGGCGTTCAGGGGCGATCGTCACGGAAATCTCGTCTATCGCAAGGCCGCCCGCAACTTCAATCCGCTGTGCGCAATGGCAGCAAAGGTATGTATCGCGGAAGTCGAGGAACTGGTGGAGCCGGGAGATCTCGACCCGGACACGATCCACACGCCGGGAATCTTCGTCGATCGGGTCGTGGTCGGCAGGAACTACGAAAAACGCATCGAGCAGCGCACGACGCGGGCTCGACCCTGACTATCCGCAAGTAGGTGCGACATGCCATTGAATCGTGAACAGATCGCCATCCGTGCGGCGCAGGAGCTCCGCAACGGCTACTACGTAAACCTGGGCATCGGCATCCCCACGCTGGTGGCCAATCACATCCCTGCCGGGATCGAAGTCGTATTGCACTCGGAGAACGGCATCCTTGCCTACGGATCGTTCCCCTTCGATGGCGAGGAAGACGCCGATCTGATCAACGCTGGCAAGCAGACGATCACCGAGTGTGCGGGAACCTCGTATTTCGATTCCTCGCTTTCCTTCGGCATGATCCGGGGCGGACACATCGATCTGACGATACTCGGTGCGATGCAGGTGGATGCGCGCGGGAGCATCGCCAATTACATGATCCCGGGGAAGATGGTGAAGGGGCCGGGAGGCGGAATGGATCTCGTGGCCGGAGCAAGACGTGTCGTCGTGGCCATGGAGCATGTCGCCAGGAATGGCGAACACAAGATTCTCGAGCGCTGCAACTTGCCGCTGACGGGTTTTGGTGTCGTGTCCCGGATCGTTACGGATCTCGCCGTGATCGATGTCGAGTCCGACGGATTGGTGCTGGTCGAGAAGGCGCGGGATGCGAGCGTCACGGATATCCGGGACGCAACCGGCGCCCCGCTCCGCGTCTCGCCACAACTGCGCGACATTTCCACATAGGGAAACGGGCAGAGGTGATCTTGTCGCTGGGCGGGCCGTGGTGAGGTAACGGCGAAGGTCGGAGTTTCGTCTTTCCCGGGCAAATTGCATCGTTGGAATCATCGTGTTTGTCCGGGGATTTTCATTCCACCAGAGGAGAGTTCGTCATGGAAAATCGGCAGAATCTTTGGGATCCGAGCAATCAACGGCAATGGGTGAATGCGGTGGCGCAGGGCAAGTTGCCGCCGTTGGTCATTTCGGTTGCCATCACCGGCGGGGTGCACGGAAAGGAAAGCAACCCGAACCTGCCGGAGACCGCGCAAGAGCAGGCCCAACAGGCATACGACTGTTACAACGCGGGCGCCTCCTTCATTCACCTGCACGCCAGGGTTCCGGGCAAGCCCTGGGAAACAAGCACCGACACCGGGGTTTACCGTAACCTCAATCGCATGGTGCGTGCGCGTTGCCCGGAAATCATCATCAACAATACGTGTGGCGGCGGGCATGGGGCGGACCAGTCCCAGGCGCTCGCACCGCTCAGCGCCAACCCCGAGAGCGCCAGCCTCGATATCGGGCCGCTGGCCACCCGGTTCACGATGAAAAAGCGTCCGGAAGCCGGTCGCATGCAGGATGAGGAATTCGAGGCAATCGCACCCTTCGGCTTGAGCCAGACCGAGCAATACGCCAAGGCCATGCTCGAGAAAGGCGTGCGTCCGGAAATCGAAGTGTGGCATCCCGGCAATTGGTCGTTGGTGCAGAATCTGATCGACAAGGACCTGCTGAAACCCCCGTACCTGATCCAGCTGGTGTTCGGCTTCCAGAGCGGGATGTACGCGACTCCCAAAGACATGATCCATCTCGCGGAAACCGCGCCGAAGCCGTCCAGCCTGTGCGTGCTCGGGGTCGGTCCGTGGCAGACCAGCGTATTGACCATGGGAATCCTGATGGGTACGAACGTGCGAACCGGCATGGAAGACAACCTGTATCTCGGAAAGGGAAAACCGGTGGAAAGCAACGCGCAGCTGGTGGAAAAGGTGGTTCGCCTGGCCCGCGAGCTCGGCCGGGAGATCGCAACCCCGCAGCAGGCGAGAGAAATGCTCGGATTTTCGCCGATACCCACGCAGTACGAGTGACGGGCTTCCGGATTCGAGCGCAGGGATCCTTCGTCCATACCCCCGGGATCGTCCGTGACGGGCGATCCCGTGGCCGCCGTCTTTCGCTGGAGTGTGCCCATATGTCCACCGCCCTGGCTGATCTCCGCGTAGTGGAGTTGGGAGGAAATGTTTCAGCCCCCTACTGTGGCAAGCTGCTTGCCGATCTCGGTGCCGATGTCGTCAAGGTCGAACCCCCGGGAGAGGGGGATCCGCTACGTCAGGAGGGGACGTTCCCGGAAGACGACGTGGATCCCAGCCGGGGCGGGCTTTTCCGCTACCTGAACACCAACAAACGCAGCATGTCGTGCGATCCCGGTTCCGAACCGGGCAGGCAATTGTTCGAATCCATTCTCCGGGATGCGGATTTGCTCATCGAGAACCTGGGTGCCGGTGCTCTCGAGGCCATCGGCCTGGGTTCCGATCGAATCGCGCAGATCAACCCCGGACTGGCGGTAATCCGGATTTCGGATTTCGGACAATCGGGGCCGTATGCGGCCGTTCCCGCGACCGATCTGACGGTGCAGGCCACGGCAAACTGGATCAACAACCACCACATTCCCGGGCAGGAACCGGTACAGGTCGGTGGCAGGTTGGCCGACTTCGTGGCGGGGGTCTATGCCGCCACGGCCGCGCTGACGGCCGTCTCGATGAAGGCTTCCTCCGGCAAGCCTGTGAGCTTCGACGTTGCCAAACAGGAATGTCTGGTGTCCTGTCTTGGCGCCACCTGGCTGCATCTGGAAACCCTGCAGTCGCTTGGATGGGGAGCGCCTGACGAAAGATACTTTCCGTTTCCCGGAGTCGTTCCGTGCAAGGACGGACTGGTCAGCGTCAACTCATTGACCCAGCAACACTTTTCCGACTTCTGCAACCTGTCGGGAGTGCCTGGATATATTCCGTTGCTCATGGAAATCGCCTACGGCGGGCCCAACTTCGACGCGTTCTTCCGCGATATCGAACCGTGGCTGATGGAGCGCACCGTGGAGGAGGTGGTCGAGATCTGTCAGGCAGTCAGGATTCCGGCCGTCCCGATCTCGAATGGAAAAACCATCCGTGACCTGCCGCAACTCAGGGCCAGATCGTTTTTCGTCAAAGACCCGGAAACCGGCACGGATTTTCCGGGATTTCCGTATCGATTCGAACTCACGCCGCCGACGCTCCGCCGATCGGCTCCGCGGCCCGGCGACGAAGTTCCCGTACAAGGGCGGTCGATCTGGGAAGCACGGCGTCGGCCCGTGTCCGACATGAACGACAACAGGGAGGGGCTGCCGTTCGCCGGGCTGCGCGTCCTCGATCTGGGGATCTTCTGGGCGGGGCCCTACGTCAGCTGCTACCTGGGGGCGTACGGGGCGGATGTCATCAAGATCGAATCGATTCAGCGGCCGGACGCGTTCCGGTACCAGACTGCCTATCCGGAGGAAGGCCCCGACTGGTACGAGCGCAGCAGCATCTGGCAGCACACGAATCTCAACAAGCGCGACGTCACGCTCAATCTCGACGATCCCGCGGGTCAGCAGATCTTCGCGCGCCTGGTGGCCGGCGCGGATGTGTTGATCGAGAATTTCTCGCCGCGTGTCATGGAAAATTTCGGATTCGGCGCGAAGCGCTTGCGAGCGATGAATCCGCGTCTGATCGTCTTGCGGATGCCGGGTTTCGGACTGGAGGGACCTTGGCGCAACTACAGCAGTTTCGCGATGCCCCTGGAGCAGGTCAGCGGGATGGCATGGGTCACCGGTGAAACGCAAGGCCCCCCGTTGAACGTAGGTGGCTATGCGGATGCCCTGGTCGGTGCGCACGGACTGGTCGCGGTGCAGGCAGCGCTCAGGTACCGGGCCAGAACCGGGAAGGGCCAGCTGTTGGAGGTGGCGCAACTCGAAGTCGGGGTGAGCGTGACTGCGGAGCAACTGCTTGCTTACTCCATGACAGGCAAGCTGATGGGCAGACACGGCAATCGGTCTGCAGCGATGGCGCCGCAAGGCGTTTACCGCTGTGGTGATGCCGGATTCGTCGCGATTTCCATCAGGGACGACGAAGACTGGAAGCGTTTTGCGGCAATCGAGTCCGTGCGGATATGGGCAGAGGAACCGCGGTTCGCATCGCAGGCAATGCGTCGGCAGCAGCACGATGAACTCGATGCGCTGCTGTCCCGTTGGGTAAATGATTCGACCGCTGATGAGGTAATCGGCACGCTCCGGAAGTCGGGCATTCCATCGGCGATTCTGGTGAAACACGCCGAGATAGCGGCTGAGCCCAACCTTGTCGCTCGCGGGTACTTCCAGGAAATCGACCATCCGCTGTGCGGCGTGCGTCGATTCCCGAGATGGCCCTGGCGTCACGCCGACGGCGGAGTCCCTGCTCACCGTTTCCGTGCCCCGACGCTGGGTGAACACAACCACGATGTCCTGGAGGGGGAGTTGGGGCTTTTCGTGGACGAGATGGGGTATCTGTCCTCGCGGGGCGTCATCGGCACGATTCCAAGAGGGCTGGACTAGCGTGCTGATCCGGGCCCCCGTGTTTCCGTCGACAGAACAGTTATGAGGGGCAGGAGGATGCCAGGGCGTAGCTGGCGAGTAGACATACCTGATGCGGAGGGATCTTGCGATGGACGAACAGAAAACGAAGGTCGACAAGGGACGCCGCCGTTTCATCAAGGGCACTGCCGGAACCGCGCTGATCGCCTCTGCGGGGGCAGGCGGTTCCGGTGCCGATGCATCCCCCGGGGCTGCGGATGAAAAAAAACGCGCCGATTCCAATCGGGCGGCAGCGGAAGGCGTGGCCGAATTATTGCCACCGGGGCCATCCTCGAAACTCGATGCCAGGTATTTCGGTTCCGATCATATGGTCGATGTGATCAAGCACCTCGGGATCGAATATGTGGCGTCCTGCCCCGGTGATTCCTTCAGAGGTTTGCAGGAATCGATAACCACCTACGGTGGAAATATCGGCCCTGAATGGATCAGTTGCACCCATGAGTCGATATCCGTAGGAATCGCCATCGGATATGCGCGTGCCACGGGTACCAGGCCCATGGCAGTCATGATGAAGTCGACTGTCGGTCTGCAGAATGCCGTCATGGCCATCTACAACGCATTTGCCGACCGTGTGCCGATTTTGCTGATCAGTACGGCACAGCACGATGGGACCAAAAGATACTATTGGTTGCATTCGGCGCAGGACAACAACGCCGTGGTCAGGGATTCTGTCAAGTGGGATGACACTCCTGGTTCGTTGCCACACGCGGTGGAATCATTGGTGCGCGGGTACGAGATTGCGACCACCCCCCCCATGGGCCCGGTGCTGCTTTCGGTAGATACGCAGCTGCAGGAACTGCCCGTGACGGATGTCGTCCGGCCGACGATCCCGCCGTTGACATCCGTCCGTTATCCTGTCGGCGACAATGAAGCCATCCGGAGCCTGGCGCAATCTCTGGTCGACGCGGAGTTTCCGGTAATTGCCGCAGATCGCTACACTCACAGTGAACGGGCGATGCCGATGCTCGTGGAACTGGCGGAATTACTGGGATCCGCCGTTATCGATCTGAATTTCCGCTACAACTTTCCGACCGATAACCGGTTGAATCAGACATTCGACTCTTTTGTCAGTGTATCCGAGGCGGACGTGCTGCTGGCACTGGAGCCGTCGGACCTCTGGCAGGCCATCAATACATGGAGGACGCAGCCTGCCTGGTCGACGAGCCGCATCGTCAAGAGAGACTGCAGGGTCGTTGTCCTGGGTGTCGATTCCGCTCTTCGTTCGAACTATCAGGATTTCGGTCGCTACACGCCAGCCGACGAGCATATTCACGGTGATGCGGAGGCGACGATGCCGCTGCTGATCGAAGAAGTTCGACGACGACTGGAAGGACGGGACCGGAAGAAGTACCTGGCGCGACGACAGGTACTGGAAAACAGGTATGAAGCACGACGCGAACGGGATCTGAAGCAGGCTGCCATCGGTTGGGATTCGAGTCCAATCACTACTGCCCGCCTGTGCATGGAATTGGCGCACGCCATCAGGGGCGAGGACTGGGTCCTGTCGTCCAGCAACTATACGGTCAGTCAGTGGCCGCAGCGATTGTGGACGATCGACAAGCCCTATCAATGTGCCGCCAGTGTGGGGGCGTCGGGTCTTGGCGACTGCCTGGCGCGAGCGATCGGTGTGGCACTGGCGCACCGCAAGCAGAAGCGAATGGTCGTGAACATACAGCCGGATGGCGATCTCATGTTCACACCCGGCGCGTTGTGGACGGCTGCTCATCATGAGTTGCCTATACTGACGGTGGTACACAATAACCGCGCGTATCACCAGGAAGTCATGGTGATGCAGAACATCGCGAACCAACGGGATCGGGGGGTCGAGGGCGAGCGTATCGGATGTACCCTGGACAATCCGCCGATCGACTTTGCACAGATGGCCAGGTCCATGGGAGTGTGGGCCGAAGGTCCGATTGTCGCGCCGGATGACCTGGGGCCGGCACTGGAGCGGGCCGTCGAGGTTGTCAGGACCGGTAAACCGGCTCTGGTGGATGTGGTCAGTGAGCCACGCTAGAGGGGCGCGACAAATGATCGATATCGTTTGCAGGCGTGGTATTCGCAGTTCCGTGGTTGCGATCTGGTTTTTTTCCTGTCTGGCGCATCCGGCGCAGTCGGATCCCCGTCTCTCGATGAGCGAATCTGCACGGCGCGGGGAAGAATTATATGACCGTTTCGGATGTTATCAGTGTCACGGGCATTTCGGTCAGGGCGGAATAAATGGCCCGCCACTGGTGTCGAATGTGTTGCCGTACGAGGCATTCCGGACGTTCGTGCGGGAGCCCCGAAGGCAGATGCCTCCTTATCGCGACGCGGTGCTGGATGATGGGCAATTGAAAGCGATCCATGCGTACGTGCAGGCCTCGGGAAAAAAGCCGGTGAGAGACGGAATTCCGTTGCTGCGCGATCCGGGAAAGACGCGATAGGGCGAGTCGATTTCGAACCGATCGCGGCATTCGTGCATCAGCGGCGCCGCCTCGCCAGCATGGGCGCGAGCGCGATCAACGTCGCGATGAGAGTGATCGGAGGCATGTAGCCGGGCCAGGTGCCGGGTGCGAACCAGCCTTTGCAGCCGAGCAGCGCACAGTGCAGCGCGACCAGGGCGAGGCCCGGATGGCCTGCGCGGAGCCAGCGTCGCCAGCGGTCCTCGCCGAGATTTGCACGGACTCCGGGCAGGGTCGCCACGGCCGGGATCATGAGCACCGTCGCTGCGCCGACGCCAGCGAGCAGGGCAGTCTCGGCGATTGCGCTGAAGTGTGCGCCAACGTAGAGCTTGTCGTAGTAAGCGGGGTCCAGGATCGTCTGGCTGAGGATGACATGGGTGGCGCTGAGCAGCAGGCCGAGCATGCCGGCCTCGCGCGCGAACCGACCATCACGACTGATGTAGGCCAGTGCGAGCAGTGTGAGCGCGGCCCAGCTGGTGGCCTTGTTGGTCACGTACAGTGGCAACTGCGACCATGGAACGCCGCCGAACACGTGGTATCTGAGTCCGCTGTAGACGAACGTCACCGCCAGCACGATCAACAACGTGCGGGTTGCCCGCGTCGGGTGTGCATCGGCTTCGTTCATGGTTTCCTCGTCCAGCCGGCGAATGTGTCCAGATCTGCGGTGATGGGCGGCGTACGAACGATCATAGTACGCAAGCGCTGCCGCTGGTAAGGCGGCCAACCAGCGCGCCGATCATGTGTAGCTTGCTGCCGCAGACGGGTGTGACATCGCTTGCTTCTTCCGGCAACATCGCTGCGATGAAGCGCGGATTCAGACCGGCGGCCGTCGCGATCGTGCGGATGTCGGCAAGGCAACGAGGGAGGGTGCACCCGATGAACATGCTGTCGGCTTTGGTATCGATCGCTGCATTGGCCCTGGGTGCGTTGTGCGCACCGCACTCCGACGCCGGGGCCGCGCAGGAGGCGAAGCCGCTTTTCGACGCCGATGATATCGCCGGGACCGTGCGCGGTGCCGCGGGTCCCGAGGCGGGAGTGTGGGTGATCGCCGAAACCGATGAACTGCCGGTCGCGTTCAGCCGCATCGTCGTCACCGATGATGCCGGACGCTATGTGGTCCCCGATCTGCCGCCGGCGAACTACCGGATCCGGGTCCGTGGCTACGGACTCGCGGATTCCGAGCCGGTGCCCGCGCGTCCGGGACAGGCACTGGATCTGCGCGCGACCGCTGCGGCCTCGGCCGCGGCAGCGGCGCAGGTGTATCCGGCCAGCTACTGGTTCGCGCTGGTGCAGCCGCCGGCGACAACGGAGTTTCCCGGAACTGGATCGACCGGTAACGGCATCGAGCCGGTGATGCAGAGCCGCACCGACTGGATCTACCACATGAAGGAGAACTGTCTGTTCTGTCACCAGTTCGGGACCGCGGTGACGCGCACCCTGGTGCCCGCGCCTGCGGGGCACACCGAGGCGACGGATGCGTGGCTGCAGCGTGTATTCGCCGTCGGTGACGACAGCATGACGGCTTTCATGGGCATGTTCGGAGCGCGACGTGCCGCTGCGATGTACGCGGACTGGACCAGCCGTATCGCGGCCGGTGAATTGCCATCCGCGCCACCGCGACCGGCCGGGGTCGAGCGCAATGTCGTCCTCTCGTTGTGGGACTGGGCGGTTGCGGCCGATGGCACGCCGCAGTTCGTGCATGACGAGATCACGACCGACCAGCGCGATCCGCACGTGAATGCCGGTGGCCGCGTCTACGGCGTCGCGCAACATGCCGGCAAGATCATCTGGCTCGATCCGCGCACCCATACCACCGGCGAGCGTGTGTTGCCTACGGCGTTCTCGCACGGCCCGCTTGCGGGGTCGGCGCAGCCGCACAATCCGATGATGGATGCGCGGGGGCGCATCTGGAGCACGACATTCAACCGCAACCCCGGGAATCAGCCGGACTGGTGCAAGGAAGGATCGGAGCAACGCTTCGCGCGCTTCTTCCCGCTGGATGCGGCGATCGGTCGTCCGTCCCAGGTGTCGGTATTCGATCCGGAGACCGATACCACGCGCGAGATCGACACCTGTTTCGGCACCCATCATCTTCAATTCGGCTACGACGACGGGCAGACCCTCTATCTGAGCGGCGATTCGCGCGTGATGGGTTGGGTCGATACGCACAAATTCGATGAAACCGGCGATTCGGCGGGGTCCGTCGGCTGGTGTCCGCTGGTCATCGATACCAGCGGCGATGGACGCATCGGCGATTCGGTCGCGCGGCGTGAAGCTCGTGGACCCACACAGGACCAGCGCTTCGAGGGGTTCCTGTACGGCATGGGGGTGAACCCGCGCGACGACAGCGTATGGTATGCGTGGTACACGGATGGCCGGGGCGGGTACGGTTCGCCGTTCTTCGCGATCCCGGGCGGCATCGTGCGCATGGAGCGCGGATCCGACGCGCCCGCTACCTGCCGCGCGGAACTGTTCGTGCCGCCTGTGGACCGTGACCGCGAGCGTATCGCGGTGTTCAATCCGCGCGGCGTGGACGTCGGCTCCGACGGCATCGCCTGGGTCGCCTTCGGCAGCGGTCATCTGGGACGTTTCGACCGCGATCGGTGCCGAACGCTGCACGATGCCGCCGGTGATGGCACGCACTGTCCCGAGGGCTGGGAGATCATCGAGATTCCGGGCCCGCAGTTCAAAGGCGTCGCCGGCAGCGGTTCGACGGACTGGCATTATCTGGTCTGGGTCGACGAGTTCAACGTGCTTGGCCTGGGGCACAATGTGCCGATCGTTCCCGGCACGAACTCCGATTCGCTGATCGCCTACGTGCCGCAGCAGAAGCGTTTCGTCACGCTGCGGGTGCCGTATCCGCTCGGCTTCTATGCGCGTGGACTCGACGGTCGCATCGACGACGAGAGCGCCGGCTGGAAGGGGCGCGCGCTGTGGGCGAACTACGGTTCGTTCGCGCTCGGGCACCGCGAGGGTGGCGATGGTCGAACGCGCTTGCCGGGCAAGGTGGTCAGCGTGCAACTGAGGCCGGATGCACTGGCGCACTGAAACGAGGCTCGTGAAGCGACCGGACGCGTCGGATTCGCGTGCGGTCGGTGCATACGTTCGTGCTGGTCGCGTTACGCACTGCGGGAGCCTCCCGTCCTAATACATATGGACGATGCGGTCGGCTCCAAGCTTGGAGCATAGTCCACACGCACGGATTTTCTGCAAGCGAACGGGGTTCGCTGCAATCGATATGTCCACGACCCGATTTCCTGTGCGAGGTGCTCGATGACGAAACACGGAATTCGGATCGAAACCAGACCGCATTCATGGTTAGGGCGCGTACGCCGCGGGTTCGCTTTTCTGTTTGTATCGATTGCATTTTTCCCGGCAACGACGGCGAACGCGCGCATAGCGATCGACAACGACGATATCGCCGGCATCGTACGCAGCGCGCAAGGTCCCGAAGCGGGTGTGTGGGTGATTGCCGAGACGACCGAACTGCCGACCAGGCTGGCGAAGATCGTCGTCACCGACGACCGGGGTCGCTATCTGATTCCGGACCTGCCGAAGGCCGGCTACCGCGTATGGGTGCGCGGCTACGGCCTGGTGGATTCCCGGCCGGTGAGCACGGTACCCGGCAAGATTCTCGATCTTCAGGCGGCTGTGGCGCCTGATGCACGTGCCGCCGCCCAATACTACCCGGCGAACTACTGGCTGTCGTTGCTGCATATTCCGCCGGAAAGTGATTTTCCCGGTACCGGTAACCGGGGCAATGGCATATCGGCTGGTATGCCGACGCAGGCACACTGGATCTACCAGGTCAAGGAAATGTGCGCGTTCTGCCATCAGCTCGGCAGCAAGGCGACCCGCGAGATCTCACCGGCACTGGGCAAATTCGACTCCTCGGCCGCAGCCTGGGCGCATCGCATCACCAAAGGCCCGAACGGGCCTTACATGACCAGCCTGATGGGACAGTTCGGTCGCCGGGGCATCAGGGAGTTTGCCGGCTGGACGGATCGCATCGCCTCCGGTGAGGTGCCCTCGTCGGTACCACCGCGTCCGGCGGGAGTCGAGCGCAATCTCGTGCTCACGCTGTGGGACTGGGCGAGCGGCGCGATGATCCATGACGAGATCGGCACCGACAAGCGGCAACCGACGCTCAACGCCGGCGGACGGGTCTATGGCGTATCGACGCGCGGCGATGACGGTCACAAGCTCGTATGGGTGGATCCGAAGACCAATGCCGTAGCCGAAGTGCCTGTACCGACCCTCGATCCGGCCGTCGCATCGACTCCGCACAACCCGATGTTCGACGAGACGGGGCGGGTGTGGATCACCTCCGCCATTCGTGATCCGGAAAAGAGTCCTGCGTTCTGCACCGATCCAGCGAACCGCTATGCGAAGTTCTTTCCGCTGGCCGCACCCAGCGGAAGCCTTCGCCAGGTATCGGTATACAACCCCGGGACGGGTCGCTTCGACCTCATCGATACCTGCTTCGGGACCCACCATCTGCAGTTTGGTCACGATGCCGGACGCACGCTTTATCTGAGCGGCGACACGCAGGCGATCGGCTGGGTGGATACGCGCACTTTCGATCGCACCGGCAATGCGGAGTCCGCGATCGGCTGGTGTCCGATGGTTCTCGATACGAACGGCGATGGACGTATCGGCGAGTGGACGAATCCAGGAGAGCCCGACGATCCGGAAAAGGACCAGCGTCTCGCCGGTTTCCTTTACGCGATGGGGGTCAGTCCCCTCGACGACAGTGTCTGGTATGCGCGGTACGCGTATCAGAAAACCGACTGGATGCCGGGTATTCCGGGTGGCTTGATCCGTTTCGTTCGCGGAGACGATCCGCCCGGGACCTGTCGTATCGAGTACTACGAGGTGCCACTGAAGGACGGCAAGCCGGTGGCATTCAATCCGCGTGGCGTCGATCTCGACAGCGACGGCGTGGCGTGGGTCGCGCTCGGAAGTGGGCGGCTGGGGCGTTTCGATCGGCGTCGATGCGAGATCTCGAGCGGTCCCGGTGCCACCGGGCAGCATTGTGCGCAGGGATGGAGTTTCTTCGACACTCCCGGCCCGCATTTCAAGGGCGTTACAACGGGCAGCGCCGACTGGCACTACCTCACATGGGTCGACCAGCACGACGTGCTTGGCATGGGCAAGGACATGCCGATCATGCCGGGAAGCACGTCCGATTCGCTGCTCGTCTTCCAGCCCGAGAGCGAACGTTTCGTGACGCTGCGGGTGCCGTACCCACTCGGATTCTATGCGCGCGGACTCGATGGCCGGATCGATGATCCGGGTGCCGGCTGGAAGGGACGTGCGCTCTGGGCGAACTACGGCACCCTTGCGACCACGCACATCGAGGGGCCGGATACGAACTCGAGGATCGTGAAGTTCCAGTTGCGCCCGAATCCGCTTGCGAAGTGAGTGACTCGTACCGGTGGGAGGGGATAGATTCGATGCGCACCATGACTACCGGATGCCGGGCGTTCATTACTGCTGCCGCTGCCGGTGTGCTCTTGGCGTTCGCCGGTTCCGGGTCGGCGAATGCGCAGGGCACGCCGATCGGTGGCACACCCGGGGGTGCAGCGATACAGAATCCCGTACCACCTACGGAAGCCTCGGTGGCTGCGGGGCACGGGATCTATCTGGCCATGTGCGCTGCCTGCCACGGAGAAAAGGCGGACGGTCACGGGCGCGCCGTCGGGGATTACGGCAAGCGTCCGGCGAATCTGACACTCCCTAACTACCGCTATGGCACGGCCGACGGCGACGTTTTCGACGTGATACAGAACGGCGTCGAGCCGAGTCTTGCGATGCCTGCCTGGGGTGACGCCGTCGGCGAGACCGACATCTGGCATCTGGTGAATTACCTGCGCTCAGTGCGCAAGGACGAGTGAGACGACGCAGGGATGTACACACGGCAGTGGGTTGTCGTTCGTGCGGCGGCGTTCCTGCTGGTGGATGCGTTCGCACCGCGGGCGATCGGCCTGCCGCTTCCCGCGGAGACACGGCCGGCAGGCGCTTTCACGGCGAAGCAGGCGCTGCTGGGACAGCACGTCTACAGCGAGAAATGTGCGATGTGTCACGGCGTCGCTCTGGAAGGCCGCGACGCTCCCGCTCTGGCGGGCATGGCTTTCATGCAGAAATTCGGCTCCGCCGAACGCCTCCATGGCTACCTGTCCACGACCATGCCACCGTTCGCTCCGGGGCGGCTGAGCGAGCACGACTATCTCGATATCACGGCCTACATATTGAGCGTGAACGGGGTTCGCGCCGGCGATCGCGAACTCACTCGTACCGGCCTGAGGACTCTTGATCCCGGACAACTTGCGTCCCCCGCCTTGGCCGGCACCGACAGGGTCGATGAAGGAACTGCGCCGGATGTCGACGTGCCGCAGGCATTCACCTGGGGCCGGGAATTGCGCCGCCACGAATCCTTGCAGGGCAAGACCGCGGAGGAGCCCGAAAAAGTCACGATCGGCATTCCGGACAGAATCGACGCATCCGCGGATCTCGCCGGGGCGGGACGCCCCGCTCGCCACTACGTACCGGTGACCGACGCGATGGTGCTCGATCCGCCGCCTGGGGAGTGGTTGGCCTCGCGCCGCACCCTGGACGTGCACGGCTACAGCCCGCTCGATCAGATCGACAGGAGCAATGTTGCCGATCTCGAACTGGCTTGGGCCTGGCCGATGGCGGAGGGAGGACAGCAACAGACCGCGCCCCTGGTCCACGACGGCATCATGTTCATCGCGACGACCGATAGCGTCGTGCAGGCCCTCGATGCCGCGTCCGGGGATCTGATCTGGGAGTTCCGTCCCGTGCTGGCCGAACTGCCGTCCTCCTGGGGTTATCAGCGTTACCAGGCGCGGCGGCAGAAGGGCTCCATCGCGCTGTATCGGGACAAGGTGATTCTCGCCACCGCAGATGCCAGGCTCATCGTTCTCGATGCGCTCAACGGGCACATGGTGAGGGAGACGCGCGTGTTGGACCATACGCGTGGCTATGTGTACACGGTGGGCCCGCTCGCCGTGAACCAGAAGATCATTTCGGGGGTGGGCGGGTGTTCCATATCTGCCACGGCCGGCGGTTGCTACATCGTGGCGCACGATTTCGAAACCGGCCGCGAGTTGTGGCGATTCAATATCATCGACGATCCCGAAAATCCGGAGCAACAGCGCTCCTGGGGTGCGGTGCCGCCTGCGAATCGGTGGGGTGGGACGCCGTGGACCACCGGTTCTTACGATCCGCGCACGAATACCACCTTCTGGGGAACCGGCCAACCCGGACCATACCCGGAACTGCTGCGCGGATCCGGCAACGGCAGCCTGCTGTACACCAACACCACGTTGGCCCTGGATGCGGACACCGGCAAGCGCCGGTGGCATTACCAGCATTTGCCGCGCGATAACTGGGACATGGACAGCCCGTTCGAACGCATGCTGATAGATCAGACCATCGATGGAAAACCGCGGCGTCTGCTCGTCACCGTCGCCGGGAAGAACGGCATTGCCTTTGCGCTCGATCGCGACACGGGGGAATTCCTCTGGGCAAGGGAAACCATCGTTCAGAACGTCGTGACAGCCATCGATGCGAACGGCAAGGTGAAGATCAACGAGAGCCTGATTGCGACTGCATTGGGAGAACAGAGATTCGTCTGCCCGTCCCTTTGGGGTGGAAAATCCTGGCAGGCCGCGGCATACAGCCCGTTGACCCGCATGCTGTACGTACCGGTTGCCGAGTCCTGCAACACCCTGGTTCCTGTCCGGGTGGAGTTCACTGACGGCAACGTGGTGGGCTCGGTCACGGCGGGTCCACGCGTACTGCCGCCGGGTATCGGCGATGCGGGCGTTATCGATGCCATCGACGTCGCGACCGGCACGCGTCGCTGGCGCCATTCGCAGAGGAGCATCCTGAGCAGTTCGCTGTTGACCACCGGTGGTGGTCTGGTCTTCGGCGGTGACGCTGGCCGTTACTTCATGGCGTTGGATCAATCTACTGGAGAGGTACTCTGGCGGGTCCGCCTCAATGCACCGATAGGCGGATATCCGATGACCTACCGGATCGATGACGTACAGTATCTCGCGGTCCCCACGGGCTACAGTGCGCAGGCCGGCAGTGCCGCTGCACTGTTCCCCGAGATACCCCTGCCCAGCGGGTCGGGGAACTCGCTGTTCGTTTTCAGACTTCGCGGATCCGTTCACTGAGCGAAGGATCCCGCCAAGTCACGAGGGTGTGACTGCCAGGGTCGATTCCAGGCGCTGAGCGTCGTCGCCTTCAGTCCGGAAGACCGAAGGCGACGACATGGTCTCCCCGAGTGGTCTGCAGGTACTGGTGTCCGCCTGCGGCGATCACGACATACTGCTTGCCGTTCCTCGTCGACACGAAACTCATGGGGGTCGCCTGGCCGCCGGCCGGGAGACGCCCTTTCCAAAGCTCTCGGCCGGTCTGGATATCGAAGGCGCGCAGGTAGTCATCCTGAGCAGCCGCAATGAACACAAGCCCTCCCGCGGTAATCATGGAGCCCCCCTGAGCGAAGGCACCCGGCACGGGGATTCCCAAGGGCGCCACGTCGCGCGTGGTTCCCAGAGGGCGTTGCCAGATCAATGCACGGCTGTTCAGGTCGATGAGCGACAGGCGTCCCCAGGGAGGCGCGTTGCACGGGATACCCAACGGCGACCTGAAAGGGCGCTCCGTACTGACTTCGTAGGGTGTGCCCATCTGTGGTGAAATCGGCACACCGCGACCGTCGAACCTGATCTGTTCACCCGGGAAGCTTTCCTCCCTGGGCAGCAACTGCAGCAGCAGCGGCATGTAGGAAGAACTGACGGCCACCAACTGCCGCGACTCATCGACCGACACACTGCCCCAGTTCACTACGCCATTGTTGCCGGGCCACGCGAGGCTGCGGTCCAGCCCTGGCGGGGTGAACTTGCCGTCGTAGCGCAACCGCTGGAAGGCGATGCGGCACCAGAGCTGGTCCAGCGCCGTGGCGCCCCACATGTCCCGCTCCGTCAGTGGTGGCGGTGTCAGGCTGGGCATGCCCACGGAGACCGGCTGAGTGGCTGAGTAACGCTCCCCCGGAACGTTCCCGGCGGGCACTGCTTGCTCCTCCACCGCCGCCAGTGGTTCGCCGCTACGCCGGTCGAGCAGGAAAATCTCGCCGTGCTTGGTGGGCTGAATCAACGCGGGCACCGGCTTGCCATCCACGGTCAGGTCCACCAGCACCGGCTGGGAAGCAACGTCGTAATCCCAGAGGTCGTGGTGCGTCGTCTGGAAGGCCCAACGCAGCACTCCGGTTTCCGCGTCCAGGGCGACCACCGAACTGGCGTAACGGTCCTCGGCGGCACTGCGCTGGCCACCGAAATAGTCGGGCGTCGCATTACCCGTGGGAACGTAAACCAGCCCCAAGTCCTCGTCGGCGCTGAACACGCTCCAAGCGTTCGGTGATCCACGCGTGTAGGCTTCACCAGGTTGCCAGGGGCCGGCTTCCGCGGGGCGCCCGGCGTCCCAGGCCCAGAGCAGGCGGCCGCTGGTGACGTCGTAGCCGCGCACCACTCCGGGAGGTTCATCCACGGACATGTTGTCCAGTACGAATCCGCCCACCACGGCCACGTCACCGATAATGGTCGGTGGTGACGTCACCAGATAGTAACCAGGCTTGACCTCTCCCATCCCTCGCAGCAGGGATACCTCGCCGTCGCTCCCGAAGCCCGTGCAGCGTTCCCCGGTATCCGCATCGAGCGCAATCAACCGGGCATCCACGGTGGCGACCAGTATGCGCCGTGGACAATCCGTGCCGTCGCCGGCACTCCGATGATAGGAGACACCGCGGCAGGTCAGCATGTAAACGCCGCGGGCATCGATGCGCGGGTCGTGGCGCCATCGCTCCCGGCCGGTTTCCGCCTCCAGGGCAATCACGATGTTGTGGGGAGAACAAAGGTACAGGCTACCGTCCACCCCGAGGGGGGTGGTCTGGAAGCTGTAGGCATTGTGGGTACCCGGGTAGGCCTCGGGCAGATCACCGGTGCGGTAGGTCCAGGCGACTTCCAGTTCATGCACATTTTCGGTCGTGATCTGGCCAGCGGGGACATACCGGGTGCCAGCCTTGGTGCGGCCGTATTCGCGCCACTCGCTGGCGTCACCGGAGTCCACCTGCCCATGCTGGGGTACAGCCACTCGTTGAGTCGATACTGGTCCGTCACTGCCGAATGACGAGATCAGCAGGACTCCCGCAACGATTGCAATGGTGACCACCCCGGTCCATGCGGCGCGACGGGATCCGGAATCCCGTGGCGCGCCCCGGGCGGGCCACGATACCAACAGCAGGAGGACGGTCAGGCCCAGCTGCAAACCCAACCGGGGCAGCAGCAGCCAGACGTCCAGGCCAACCTCGGCGAGGGCCCACGCCATGGTGCACACAAGCAGAATCAGGTACAGCCACAGCGCCTGGGGCCGGCCGCGCCAGACCAGCCCTGCCACCACCAGGGTGACTAGACCGGCCGGCACATAATGCAAACTTCCCCCCAGGCCGGTCAGCCATGCACCACCAACTGTCAGCCAGGTTCCCACCACAAGAAGCAGTAGCGAGAGGGCGGCGCGCGCGAATCTTCCGGGTGCTCCAGTGTGCATGAATGCCATTCCCCGTCCTGATCGGCAATGAACCGCAGTCCGCTACCTTAGCGGTCCGCGGATTCGTCCGCCTCATGCATTTGCAGGACTGTGTCTGGCCTGGCCGGTTCGCGCGACGCCGTGCTCCCCTGCATCCACATTCAATTGTTCACTGCCAGTCGGAACCCAATACTTTCATTACGTGACTCACCAGGTGAGCCTGACGGTGCACGCCCGTGCGCGCAAAAATCGAGGCCAACTGGGCTCGTGCGGTGCACCGGGAAATTCCCAGGCTACCCGCGGCGTCCGTCAAACTCTGGCCGTTGACGATTCGTGCCGCCAGCGCCGCCTCCGCACGGGTGAGCTCGAGCCTTTCCCGCAGGGCGCCTTCGGTGACATGGGTTCGGGGGTTGGCATCACGCACCAGCACGATTACCGCGGAAACGACGTTTTCGTCGAGACCGGGCCGCAACGCCGACGGCTTCAGGAGCAAGCTCCAGGATCGATCGCTGCCGCGGTTCACGTTCAGTGTGGTCTCTTCCGGGGTGTGCGGGCTGTCGGTTCGAAAACGCCGCAACAATGATCGGAAGGCACGATCGTCACGCGGGTCGTTGCAATGAAGGATCCCTTCCCGGACGTGAAATCCGTCACGCGCCAGCAACATGCGTTGCACCAGCCGGTTCTTGATCACTATGCGCGCACTGTCGTCGAGCACCATGGCGCCGATCGCGACCTGACCGGAGGTCTCGTCGAGCATGTGCAGGCTGAACTCCTGGTAAGCGATGCGTGCGCCGATGGCAGCGGCGATACGCAATCGTGGAATCAGGGCATCGAGCAGCGACGTGTCCTCCTCGCCAAAACCCGGTTCACCGTCGATGCGTGCCGCACGCAGCCTGAACGTCATACCCGTGCGTGGTTCCACCAGGTTCACGCCGATCAGATCGGTGGTAAGGCTGAAATGACGGATATACCGGTAGTAGTCGGGGTGTCGGGTTCGCAGTTCGTCTTGCTTCAGGACGCAGGTCTTGCCCTCGGGGAGTTCGAGAAAAGGCGAGTTCCGGTAATGCTCCTGCTGCAGCGCCGTCAGGGCCGGATCGTTTTCCGATCCGGCGATCAACACACCCGCATCCCCTTCGCGCGGCCTGCGCAACACCATGGTGGCATGGTGGCACGGCAGCGTTCGCTCCAACTCCTGCAGAAAGGAAATCCACGGGTTGTCGTCGGCCACACTCGCGTACAGTGTGTCGACCAGTTTCTCGACCTGTGATGCCATGGTGGCGGCCTCCCGGGATGTGCCCGTCATGTCCTGCAACCATCTCCTTCCAAAGGATCGCCGGTCACGACGGGACAAGCGATCGTACGTGATGTCGATCTGGTCACCGCGCGCGGCGACCCTCCCGTCCAGCGCTTGAACGCGTGGCTGAAGCTCGGCGCGTCGGCATACCCCAGGCGCAGCGCGATCTCCTCGACCGACAGTCCGGTGGACTGCAGGTACTCGATCGCGAGGTTCTTGCGCACGTCCTCGACCAGTTCCTTGAAGCTCGTCTGCTCCTGCGCGAGCTTGCGCTGGATCGTGCGCGGCGTGGTGCACAGCCGCGCGGCGATCGTCTCCAGGCTCGCGAGCTGGTTCGGCAGCTGCACCAGATGCTGGCGGATCAGCTCGGCGAAACTGCCGCCGCGCTCGAGTTCGGCGCAGATGCGCTCGCACTGCGCTGCGAACACGCGGGCCGACGCTGTCTCGCTCTGCAACAACGGCTCGTGGAGGTACTCCTCGGCGAAGCGGTACTCGTTGCCGGCGGCGGAGAAATTGACCGGACAGCCGAAGAACTCCTCGTAGGCGTCGGCGTAGTCCGGCCGCGGCTGTGCCACGTTGAGCTCGATCAGCGGCAGCCGCTTGCCGAGTGCCTCGGTGGAGATCGTGTACGAGGCGGCGAGTCCGCGGTCGATCATGTACTGGTGACAGTCGCCGAGGTCGCGCAGGCGCCCCAGCGCGATCGTCACCACGCCGTTTTCCACGCGCAGCGACCAGTGCAGGTAGGTCCACGTCATCAGGATGTTGTGGAACAGGACCCGGTAGGCCTCGAGCAGGTTCGGGCTGGTCATCACGGCCAGCCCGAGCATCCCGTAGGCCGACAGGTGGTAGCGCGGTCCCATGCGCAAGCCGAGCTCGGGCATGTCGAGCCGGCGCAGCGCGTCGCCGGTGAAGCGCAGTTCCTGGGCCGGTGACAGCACGTAGTCGGGGTTCGCCAGTGCCGTGAGCGGAATGCGCGCCTCGTCCAGCATCGCATCGACGTTCGCGCCGTGCTGGCGCAGCAGGGTGATCAGCGGATTCAGTCCGTAGACGAGGTGCCGGACGGTGCCGGGGCGGACGCGGGTTTCGAGCAGCATGGGCGTTCGGTTCCGGTGTCTCCACGGGGGCCGGCTGTCGCAAACTAACAAGTTAATTGTCGTGCGTAAACATCCGCCGGGCGGACGTCCTGATCTATAACTGTGCCGCGCTGCGGATGGCGTGTTTCGGACACCGCCACCGCCGACGCGGGCGATAACAGCATTACAGCCGCACGAGGAGGTCGCACATGGGTGTTCGCGATTGGCCTGCCAGTCCCCGCTCGCAACTGGGCGTCAGTGGCGCCGAGCCGCCGCTGCCGCCGATGATCGCGGAGTTCCAGCAGACCCTGCGGCGCTTCGCGCTCGAAGTGGTGCGCCCGCTCGGCATGCGACTCGATCGCATGAGCGCCGGGGAAGTGATCGCGCCGGGATCGCCGTTCTGGGAATTCCACCGCAAGTACCGCGAGCTCGGCATCGGCATCGAGACGCTGCGTGCGCTGTCGCCGGAAGACCTGAGCCTGATGTTCCCGATCCTGTTCGAGGAACTCGGCTACGGCGACGCGGGCCTTGCGATCTCGGCGGGCGCATCGACGCTGCCGCTGCTGCTCGCGTACCGCTTCGACAACGGTTTCCTGCTCGAGCGTTTCTCGGACAGCCAGCTCGGCTGCTGGGGTATCACCGAACCCGACCACGGCAGCGACCAACTCGACCCGAGCGGGCAACTGCTCGATTCGCGTGGGCGCTACGGCAAGCCGAACTGCGTGGCGACGTTGCGCGGCGACCGCATCGTGATCAACGGCCAGAAGTCGGCCTGGGTGTCGAACGGGCCGGTGGCCGAGATCTGCATCCTCTACTGCGCGGCCGACACCGGCAGCGGTCCCGACCCGAGCCACGGCTGCGTGCTCGTGATCCCGCTCGATTTGCCGGGAGTGAGCCGCGGCAAGCCGCTGGACAAGATGGGCCAGCGCGCGCTGCCGCAGGGCGAGATCTTTTTCGACAACGTCGAGGTCGGCCGCGACTACCTGCTCGCCGGCCCCGAGGACTACCAGCGCGCGGTCTACTGTATCCACAGCGAGGCCAACGGCCTGATGGGCGGCACCTTCGCGGGGCTGGCGCAGGCGGCCTTCGACCTCGCGCTGGACTATGCGCACGAGCGCCGCCAGGGCGGCGTGCCGATCATCCGCCACCAGTCGGTACAGCACCGGCTGTTCCACATGTATCGCAAGATCGAGGCGGCGCGGGCGCTGACGCGGCGCGTGATCCTCTACAACAACACCGCGCCGGTGCCGGCGTTGCAGGCGGCGATGACCTCCAAGGTCACCGGCACGCAGACCTCGTTCGAGGTCGCGAGCGAGGCGCTGCAGCTCTTCGGCGGCAACGGGCTCACGCGCGAGTACCCGCTGGAGAAACTGCTGCGCGACGCGCGCGCCTCGCTGATCGAGGACGGCTGCAACGAGATCCTCGCGATCAAGGGTGGCTGCTACCTGATCGACGAGGCTCGTCTGCGATGAAACAGCAGGCCTGGATCGCCGGCGTCGGGATGACGCGCTTCGGCAAGCACATCGATCGCGGGCTGAAATCGCTCGCGCACGAGGCGATCGGGGCAGCGGTCGCCGACGCCGGGATCGGTCTCGGCGAGGTGCAGGCCGCGTGGATGGGCAACGCCGCCGCCGCGGTGATCACCGGGCAGGTCTGCGTGCCGGGGCAGATGATCCTGCGCTCGCTCGGCGTGGGCCACATTTCGGTCGTGAACGTCGAGAACGCCTGCGCGACCGCGGCCACCGCCTTCCACCAGGCGTGCACGATGGTCAGCGCCGGGCTGTACGACGTGGTGCTCGCCTGCGGCGTCGAGAAGCTCTACCACGAGGACAAGCTGAAGACCTTCTCGGTGTTCAGCGGCGCGATCGACGTGGAAGACGCGACGCAGGTGATCGAGGGCATCCAGCAGCGCATCCGCGCGCTCGATCCGCGTGCCGACGCGGCCGGAGCGGGCGTCACGCGTTCGCTGTTCATGGATATCTACGCCGCCTGGGCGCTCGGCCACATGCAGCGCTACGGCACCACGCGCGAGCAGCTGGCGGCGGTGTCGGCCAAGAACTCGCTGCACGGCAGCCTGAACCCGAAGGCGCAATACCGCGATGTGGTCGGCGTCGCCGAGGTGCTGGCCGCGCGCGAGGTGTCGTGGCCGTTGACGCTGCCGATGTGCTCGCCGATCGGCGACGGCGCGGCAGCGGTGATCGTGATCAGCGATCGCAAGCGGCGCGAGCTCGGCATGCAGCGTGCGATCCGGGTGGAGGCCTGCCAGCTCGGCAGCGGCTGGGACTACGCCGACGGCGAACCCTCGGTGGCCGAGAGCGAGGCGAGCCGCTTCTACGAGTGCGCCGGCATCGGCCCGGCGGACATCGACTGCATCGAGCTGCACGACGCCTCGGCGCCGTCCGAGATCATGTACTACGAGTACCTCGGGCTGTGCGGCCGGGGCGAGGGCGGGCGCTTCGTCGAGGAGGGGCACTCGCGTCTCGGCGGCCGGGTGCCGGTCAACACCTCGGGCGGGCTGCTGCGCAAGGGGCACCCGATCGGCGCCACCGGCATCGCGCAGCTCGTCGAGCTGACCGAACAGTTGCGCGGCGAAGCCGGCGCCCGCCAGGTCGAGGGCGCGCGCGTGGCGCTCGCCGAGAACGGCGGCGGCTACATCGGGAGCGACGCAGCCGCGCTGGTGCTGACGCTGCTGTCGCGCTGAGTGGCGCGCGCTATCGCACCCGCGTGCGGCGCCGGAGCGTGCCGGATACGAACGACGACAACGATAAAGGATGGATCGCGGACGTGAGTGAGCAGCTGATTCTCGCGAACCTGATCGCGGCGAAGGCCGCGGCGCAGCGCGATCTCGACGTGCTGACCTTCGTCGACGTGCTGCCCGACGGCTCCCTGGTCGACGAGACGCGCACCTATGGCGAGCTGTGGGACAACGGGCGACGCATCGCCGGGGCGCTGCTCGCGCACGGCATGCGACGTGGCGACCGCTTCGCGCTGCTGATGCAGAACGATCCGGAGTTCGTCGACTGCATGGTCGGCTCCAGCGTCGCGGCGACGGTGTACGTGCCGATCGACGCGCGCACGCGCGGCGACAAGCTCGCCTACATGCTGCGTTTCGCCGGCTGCCGCGGCGTGGTCTGCGCCGGCTACGCGCTGGCGAACCTGCTGGAAGTAGCTCCCGGGCTGCCCGATCTGGAATGGATCTGGGTGACCGGTGCCGCGCGGCCGGCCGGGGCCGCGCCGGCGCGCGTCGCGCTGCGGCGGCTGGCCGACGTGCTGGACGCGCAGGTGCCCGCAGTCGCGGTTGCGGTAAGCGATCCCGCCGAACCGATGCAGATGCTCTACACCTCGGGCACCACCGGCGATCCGAAGGCGATCGTGGCGAACTACATGCGTTACACGATGATCGCCTCGATCGCGCCCGTGCTCGGCTGGACCGCGGCCGACCGGCTCTACACCGGGTTGTCGTTCACGCACGCCAACGCGCAGATAATCACGCTCGGCAACGTGCTGGTGCTGGGGGCGCGCGGCGTGTTCAGTCGCCGCTTCACGAAATCGCGGCTGTGGGACATCTGCCGTCGCTACGGCTGCACGGCGTTCAACCTGCTCGGCGGCATGACGACGGCGATCTACAGCGAGCCGCCACGGCCCGACGACGCCGACAACCCGGTGCGCATGGTGCTCAGCGCGGGCATGCCGGCGGCGATCTGGGAGAACTTCGCGCGGCGCTTCGGCGTGCAGATCTTCGAGTTCTACGGTGCCGCCGAGGGCGGGATGACGTTCAATCCGCCCGGCGTAGGGCCGATCGGCAGCATCGGCAAGCCGCCCCCGACCATGGAGGCGCGCATCGTCGACGAGCACGACCGCGAATGCCTGCCCTTCGAACGCGGCGAGATCGTGTTCCGCAACGCCGACGGCAGCTGTCCGCCGGTGGTCTATTACGGCAACCCCGAGGCCTCGCACAGCAAGACCGCCGGCGGCTGGCTGCGCATGGGCGACATCGGCCACCGTGACGCCGACGGCTGGTTCTACTTCGATTACCGCAAGGGCGGCGGGATCCGCCACAACGGGGATTTCGTCGCCACGGCCTTCGTCGAAAAGGCGATCGCCGAGCACCCGCAGGTCGACGATGTGTTCGTCTACGGCATCGCAGCCGCCTCGGGCGCGCCGGGCGAGAAGGACGTGGTCGCGGTGGTGGTGCCGTTGCCTGGTGTAGCGCTCGACGTGGCGGATCTCTACCGCCATTGCCGGCGCATGCTGGAGCCGAACTTCGTTCCCGGCTTCGTCCAGGTGATGGACGCGATTCCGAAGACCGCCTCGGAGAAGCCGCAGGAACGCTACTGTCTGGACTTCTTCCGCACCCACCCGGAGGCGGTGTTCACGGAAGCCCAGGTCACGCCAACAGCCGAACGGAGAAGTTCATGAACGCGGAAGTCGTCGTCTACGGTGCCAGCGGTTACACCGGCAAGCTGATCGCGTGGCAGCTCGCCGAACGCGGCATTCCGTTCATCGCGGCCGGGCGCAACGCCGGGCGGCTCGCCGCCGAGATGGCGAAGGTGCCCGAGCTCGACGGTGCGCGCTACGAATGCGTGGCGGCGGATCACGACGAGGCCGCGCTGACGAAATTGTTCACCGGACGCAAGGCGGTCTGCAACGTGGTCGGGCCGTTCATGCAGCTCGGCGAGCCGGTGGTGAAGGCCTGTCTGGCCGCCGGCTGCCATTACCTCGATACCACCGGCGAGCAGGACTGGATGCTGCACCTGCAACGCAACTACGGGGAGGCCTTCGCACGCAAGGGACTGCTGCTGGTGCCGGCGTGTTCGTGGATGTGGCTGGCGGGGCAACTCGCGGCGGAGCTCGCGCTGGAACACCCGGGAATCGACACCCTCGACATCGCGTACATGGCCGACTCGAACACCAGCGTGGCCTCGACGATGTCGTTCCTGCGCATGCTGACGCGCGAGCAGTATTTCCTCGAGCACGGTGCGCTGTGCACCTGGCCGTCGGCCACCGCGTACCCGATCTCGATCCCCGGCGTGCACCGCGTGCTCGACTCGCTGCCGTGGGGCGGCGGCGGCGAACCCGTCTGGTACGCGAACGATCCGCGCGTCGCCAGCTGCAGCGTGCTGGTGGCGTTCCGCAACCAGCACATGCTGCGCGCGATCGTCGCGCTGCTGGTGGACTTCGAGCAGAAACACCGTCACCTGCCGGTGGCCGAGCAGGAGCAGATCACGAACACGCTGGGCAACCAGCTGGTGTCCTCGGAGCCCGGGCGCGAGGTGCCGGCGCGCAACCGCAGCATCGTCAGCTGCCACGGCCGTGGCGACACCGGCTCGGTCACCGTGGTGCTGCGCGGCAACGCGCCGTACATCCAGACCGGGATCTTCGTCGCCGAGGCGATGCGCACGATCCTGCTCGGGCGCCAGCGCGGGCAGGGTTTCACCGCGCCGGCCGCGGCCTTCGGCGCGCGCGAGATGATCGCCGCCGCCGCTGCCGCCGGCCAGCTCGCATGGGAGGCCACACCCGTATGAGGGGCCAACGAGTGAGCGGTGCGTCCGCGCCCCGGGAGCGGTGCGCGTGAAGACGATCCGCTATCGCATCGCACGCTTCACGATCAGCCATGCCACGGCCGTGCTGGCGGTGCTCGCGCTGATGACGGCGTTCTTCGCCGCCGGTCTGCCGCGGGTCGAACTGCGCACGATCTTCTCGGACCTGTTTCCGCGCAACCACCCGTTCGTCCAGACCTACCGGGACCATCCGAACTTCGGCAACCCGCTCACGGTCACGATCATGGTCAAGCGCCGCGACGGCGACATCTACGACGCCGAAACGTTGCAGAAAATCTGGGACATGACGCGCGACGTGGACCTCGCGCCGGCCATCGACCACGACCAGATCCTGTCGATCGCGACCGAGAAGGCGCGCTTCCAGGAAGCCACGCCGTTCGGCATCGACAGCCAGCCGCTGATGGGCGACCACCCGCCGCGGACGGCGGAGGAGATCGCCGAGTTCCGCCGCCGTGTCGAGAAGTCGCCCAACTCGCGCACCTTCCTGATCTCGCAGGACGAGACCGCGACGCTGATCCGCGCCACCTTCATCGAGCGGCTGCTCGATTACGGCGAGAGCTTCGAGTACATCCAGGCGCTGGTCGAGCGCGAGCGCGACTCGCACCACGAGGTGTACGTCGCCGGCCAGCCGGTGCTCACCGGTTGGGTCTACCGCCATGAGATGCAGATGTTCGGCATTTTCGCGGTGACGATCACGGCGCTGCTGCTCTCGCTGGTGCTGTACATGCGCAATGTCGCCGGCGTGCTCGCGCCGCTGGTGACCAGCGCGACGGCCGCGATCTGGGGCTTCGGCTTCGTGGGCTGGCTGGGGCTGCCGGTCGAGCCGCTGATCATGGTCGTGCCCTTGCTGCTGATCGCACGGTCGTTCAGCCACTGCGTGCAGTTCACCGAGCGCTTCTACGAGGTCTACCATCACGTCGATGACCGGCGCCGCGCAGCCGAGATCACGCTGGGCGTGATGTTCGCTCCCGGCGTGCTGGGCATCGTGACCGATGCGGCGGGGCTGTTCCTGATCGCGGTCGCGCCGATCCCGGCGATGGAGCGCTTCGCGCTGTTCTGCGGTTTCTGGGCGCTGATGCTGGTGCCGACCAACGTGATCCTGTCGGCGCTGCTGCTCGCACGTCTGCCGGCGCCGCGCAACGTGGCGACCATCGTCGGCGATGCGCGTGGCGGCTCGGCGTTGCACTCGGCCATGCGGCGGTTGCTGGCGGTGACCGGCACCTTGAGCCACGGGCGCAACGGACGCGTGCTGGCGGTAGTGGTCGTGGTGCTGACGGTGGCGGCGCTGGTGCGCCTGGCGGATCTCGCGGTCGGCAACCCGGTCGAAGGCAGTAACCTGCTCTTCGAGGACTCCGAATACAACGTCGCGGTGGGCCACATCAACGCGCACTTCCCAGGTCTGAACACGCTCGAGGTCGTGTTCGAGGCGCGCGAGGCGAGCAGCGTGCGGCGCGTGATGCACCAGGCGGAAACGATGGCGACGATGAACGCGCTGCAGCGTATCCTGGAGAGCGGCGAACAGCCTCCGCAGGCCACGTTGTCCTTTGCCGACTACCTGCCGGAGGCGAACCGGCTGTTCAGCGGCGGCAATCCCAAATGGGCGCCGCTCGATGCGGACGACGAGGCCGTTGCCGCCGCGGCCGGAGCGGTGCTGTTCGGCACCAGCCCGAAGTGCTTCCTGCACGTCACCGATTTCGTGCAGGAGAACGGCACCGTCTCGCTGTGGTACCCCGACAACCGCCAGCCCACGGTCGACGCCGCGCTGGCGGCGGCGCGCGCGGCGGTCGCCGAGGTGGGCGAGGAGCACCCGAATTTCCGCATCCGCCTCGCGACCGGAACGATCGCGTTGCAGCAGTCGATCAACGACACGGTCGACCGTTACCAGTACATCATCATGGCGCTGCTGAACCTGGTGATGCTGGTCAGCTGTTCCTGGGCGTACCGCTCGGTGGTCGCCGGCGTGCTGCTGCTGATCCCGGTCAACCTGTCGAACGTGCTGCTCGGCGCCGTGATGGTCTCGCTGGGAATCGGGCTCGACGTGAACACGCTGCCGATCACCGCGATCGGCATCGGGGTCGGAATCGACTACGGGATCTACCTGCTGAGCCGCATCTGCGAGGAATACCAGCTCCACGGGCGCTACGAGCGCGCGATCGAGGAGGCGATCTCGACCACCGGCAAGGCGATCTTCTTCACCGCGACCATCGTGCTGATCGCGATCCTGCCGTGGTACTTCCTGTCCGAGCTGAAGTTCCTGGCGGACATGGGGCTGCTGCTGGTCATGGTCATGCTGATCAACATGGTCATCGCGCTGCTCGTGCTGCCGCTGCTGGTGTGGCTGTTCGAGCCGAAGTTCGTCGGCTCGAAGGACCTGCTGGTCGGTGAAGGCGTGAACCTGGCGGACTACGCGACCTGAGAGACGGGCTACCCATAACGACTGCATCCACCGGAGGACTGCACCATGCGCATACGCAAATACGATTTCGACTACAGCCGTCGGGTGTTCCTCGACCGGATGGGGAAAGGAGTGATGGCCGCCGGGGTGCTGAGCCCGCTGTGGCCGCTGATCGCGCATGCCGGTGACGTCACCAGGGCGTACCCGGAGGAACTGCTGTCGATCGAGGCGTACACGCGCGGCAAGATCAGGACCGGTGACCTGATCACGGCCGACAACGTCGAGCACGTGAAGGACCTGCTCGACCCGGTGGCCTACATGCACGTGAGCCAGATGGGACGCCAGATCCGCATCGTGCCGACCACCACCGACGTCACGCGGATGTTTCCGAAGAAATATCTCGCCGCGACGCTGTCGAACCAGGGCAAGGCGATGCTCGACGCCGACGGCAACGTGGTCACGAAGGAAGGCAAGCCGTGGATCGGCGGCAACCCGTTCCCCGATCCGCAGAACGGGGTCGAGGCGTTCTCCAACCTCACGCTGTCGTGGGGCCGTCACGACAACTCCTTCTACGCGGTGCGCGACTGGGACATCGGGCCGGACGGCGAGTTGCAGTACCAGTACGACTTCTGCTGGGCGGAGCAGAACACCACCGCGCTGGTCGGCGACGGCGGGCCGTACCTGGCCGGTCACGAGGACAAGCTGCGCTTCCAGTCGGTGTGGTTCACGTATCCGAACGACTCCAAGGGGACCTCGTTCCTCAACACCTGGTACTACGACCAGCGCAAGTTCCCCGACCTGTTCGGCTACCTTCCGGCATTCAAGCGCGTGCGCCGTTTCCCGACCAACCAGCGCTTCGAGCCGCTGGTGCCGGGCATGACGCTGTTCCTCTCCGACGCCTGGGCTGCCGGTGACCCGATGCTGACCTGGGGCAACTACAAGGTCGTGGGCCGCCAGCCGATGCTCGGCGCGGTGTCGGGCAACTGGATGGGCAGCGGCACGAACTGGGAGCGGCCTGTGCACGGCGGCCCCAAAGGCAAGACCTTCTTCGAGACCTCGATGGAACTGGTGCCCGAGGTGATCGTGGTCGAGTCCGAGCCGGTGGGTTATCCGCGCGCGCCGGTGGGCAAGAAGCGGGTGTGGATCGACACGCGCAACATGATGTACGTGGCCTACGTTACCTACGACCGGCGCGGCGAGCTGTGGAAGAGTTTTGAGCCCGGCTACGACCTGTTCGAGAAGGGCGACGACCGCTTCATGGACGGCGACGCGCCGGCCTGGTCGTGGACGCACGTGCAGTGCCACGACGTGCAGTTCAACCGCATGAGCCGCTTCGTGCAGGCGGAGGGCGTGCGCGGCGGCTTCCGCTCCGGTTACGACGTACCGGGGATGTTCGACAAGTACCTGACGATGCAGTCGCTGCTGCGGATGGGCACCTGATGGCAGCGCGCCCGGGGATCGGCGCGGCCGTGCTCGCGCTCGCCGCCTGTGCCGCCGGAGCGCTTGCGGCGCCGGACGCACCGCAACTGCGCCACCGCGGCATCGCGCACGATGCGCTGTACGACGTGTGCTTCGACGCGCGCGGCGGTGTGGCGGTCGGTGCCGCCGGCGTGGTGCTGGCAAGTGCCGACGGCGGTGCGAGCTGGCAGCCGCAGCCGCAGGCGGCGACACCGCTGGCGCTGCTCGGGATCGCCTGCGAGCCGGCGCGCCGGCTCGCGGTCGGGCAGTCCGGCGCGATCCTCGTCGACGACGGCGGCGGCTGGCGCCGCGTGGAGTCCGGCAGCACGCAGCGTCTGCTGGCGGTGGACGCCAACGATGCCGGCATCGCGGTCGCGGTGGGCGGCTTCGGCACCGTGCTGCTGTCACGCGATCACGGCGAGCACTGGGAAGCGCTCGCCTTCGACTGGCAGCCGATCGTCGAGGATTTCGCCGAGCCCCATCTGTACGACGTGCACGTGGCGCCGGACGGTGCGATCACGCTGGTAGGCGAGTTCGAGCTGGTGCTGCGCTCGGGCGACGCGGGTGCCTCGTGGACGCGCGTGCACAAGGGCGACGCCTCGCTGTTCGGTCTCCACATCGGAGCCGACGGCGTCGGCTACGCGGTGGGCCAGCAGGGAAGGATCCTGCGCAGCGACGATGGCGGAGCGGGCTGGAGCGCGGTCGCGACGCCGGTCGACGCACCCCTGCTCGGCGTCTGGAGCGCTCCCGGGCAGCCGGTGTTCGTGGCCGGCATGCGCACGATGCTGGTCGGTGCAGGTGACGCCTGGCGCTCGATCGATGGCGCCGACATCGCGACCGGGTGGTACGCGGCGATCGCGCAGGTACCGGCGGGCGTGGTGGCGGTAGGGAATGGGGGACAGGTGCTGGCGATCGCGCCGGCAGTGCGCAACGACGCAGAAGACGATAAACACAACCGATGATGGAGGCTACCATGAACAGGGCACGCAGACTTCCGCTCGCCGTCCACGCTGCCGCGCTGGCGGTGGCAGTCGCCGGCTCACCGGCGATCCTCGCCCTCGACCTGAACGTATCGGGCCTGATCCGCCAGGAGATGGCGTACAAGCTCACCGGCGACGAGAACCCCTTCAACCAGCACGGCAACGTCTACAACGGCAAGACCGTGGACAACTACGTCCACACGCTGTTCGGGCTGCCGCCGGGGATCACGCGCCCCGACTACAGCGAATCGAACGACTGGAACCTGCAGGCCACGCGGGCCGAGCTCGACATCCAGGCGACCTTCAGCGAGACGCTGACCGGCGCGATGAAGGTGCGCGCGTTCCACGACTGGGGCGTCTACGACGACTACGGCGATCCGAACTTCTTCGAAGTGCCGCTGCGCGGGGACTGTGGCACCCGGCTCGAGGTGTGCGGCGACGACTACATGATCGACCTGCCGTCGTTCTACCTGGACTACACCAACGGCGGCTTCTGGCTGCGCGCGGGCAACCAGCAGATCGCCTGGGGCGAATCGATCTTCTTCCGCGTGCTCGACGTGCCGAACGGGCTCGACCTGCGCCGCCACAACATCCTCGACTGGGCCTCGGAGGAGTACGCCGACGAGCGCGTCCCCGGGCTCGGCGTGCGCGGCAGCTACCGCTTCCGGAACAACTGGGAGCTCGAGGGCTTCGCGCAGGAATTCAACGCGAGCATCTATTCGAACGAGAACACGCCGTACAACATCGTCGGCGCGCAGTTCGTCCGCCAGGAAGAGCAAACCTTCGATCGCGTCGACGACGAGTGGAACTTCGGCGCCCGGTTGCGCGGGCAGATCGGCGAACTGGGGCTGCAGTTCATCGCGGTCAGCCGGCGCAATCCCGACGGCGTGTGGCGCTGGACCACGTCGAAGGTCAATTCGTTCACGCAGGCGGGGCTGCCCGATCCGGATCTCGGCGGCGTGACGCTGGGCCAGATGCTCGCGCAGACGCCCTACGAGGCCTTCACCGGTCAGGGCGTGTTCACGGCGCGGGAGTGGTTCGAATACGCCGGGCTGACCCGCCTCGACGGTGCGAACCTGCAGCGTCAGCTCGACGATTTCCCCGCTGCGAAGGCGCTCACCGCCGGCAACGGGCTGCCGACGAGCGGGGTGGTCGATATCCCGACCTCGACGCTGGTGCTCGATGCGTTCTTCTCGCCGATGCTCGGTCTCGGTGACCTGCGCGGCCACATCGAGCGCACCTACCCGCGCGAGCACATCTTCGGCTTCGGCATGAACTACATGTTCTACGGCGAACCCGACACGCTGCTCGACCAGCTGATCGTGCGCTTCGAGGCCACCGTCACGCCGGACAAGAAGTTCACCAACATCGCGCTGGGGCAGGATCCCACCAAGGAAACCGAGTGGGCCACTTCGCTGGTGTTCGAGAAGAACCATCGTTTCACGGAAAGATTCCCGGCGACCTACATGGTGCTGCAGTGGCTGCACCGCTCCGAGGCCGACCTGTTCGGCCGTCTGGTGAGCGGCTATGACGCCAGTGCGACCGTGTCGCCGCCACGCGGACGCGACCACTACGATGCCTTCGCGCTCGCGCTGCAGCAGCCTTCGCCGACGCTCGCCTGGCGCTTCGATCTGGCGGTGCTGTACGACGCCGAGGGCGGTTACCTGATCCAGCCGGGGGTGCGCTGGAAGCCGTCGAAGTCCTACACGGTCGAGCTGTACGCGAACTTCCTCGATGGCGACAACGGTGACGCGATGGGCACCGTCGCATGGGGCGACGAGCTCGGGTTGCGGCTGGGTTACCAGTTCTGAGCGCAACGGGCGCCGCCGCATGGTGAGGATCCGCCGCTACCACCGTGACTACACGCGCCGCGTGTTCGTCGACCGGTTGTCGCGCGGCATCCTCGCCGGCGGCGTGCTGATGCCGCTGTGGCAGGCGATCGCCGCCGACGGCGACAGCGCGCGCGCGTACCCCGACGAGGCCTTGTCGCTCGAGGCATACACCGGCGGGAGGATCGGCGTCGGCGACACGATCGACGCCGGCAACGTGGAACTGGTGAAGGAACTGCTGGATCCGATCCGTTACCTGCAGATCGAGCGCATGGGCCGACGCCTGCAGGTGCTCGACACCACCACCGACATCATGCGGCTCAGCCCATGGGAGTACCTCGAGGCGACGCTGCGCCACCGCGGGCGCGCGCTCTTCGCGCCCGACGGCAACGTGGTCGCCGACGATGGCGGCCCGTGGATCGGCGGCAATCCGTTTCCCGAGCCGCGCGACGGGCTCGAGGTCTTCGCCGGCCTGACGCTGAGCTGGGGCCGGCACGACGTGTCGGTCTACGCCACCCGCGAGGAGGACATCGACGACGACGGCAACGTGCAGTACCGCTACGCCTCCGTGTGGGCCGAACTCGCGCCGGTGGGGCGCGTCGCGCTCGATCCGCGTCCGCACTGGCCGGGCCACGAGGACAAGCTGCGTTACCAGTCGGTGCTGTTCCTGGCCCCGAACGACGTCCGGGGCACCTCGTTCCTGAACATCTGGCACTACGACCAGAACCGTTACCCCGACCTGTTCGGCTACCTGCCGGCGTTCAAGCGCGTGCGCCGCTATCCGACCAACCAGCGCTTCGAGCCGCTGATCCCGGGTTCGACGATCTACCTGTCCGACGCGTGGGCCGCGGGGGATCCGTTCCTGACCTGGGGCAACTACCGCATCGTGCACCAGGGGCCGGCGCTGGGTGCGGTCTCGCGCAACTGGAGCGCCGTCCATCCGGACTGGGAGCACAGCACGCACGGCGGCCCCAAGGGACTTTCGTTCTGGGACACCGCGGTGGAGTTCGTTCCCGAGGCGATCGTGGTCGAGGCGGAACCGACCGGCTATCCGCGCGCGCCGGTCGGCAAGAAGCGCGTGTGGTTCGATGCGCGCACGCTGCTGCCGCTGGCGATGGTCAGCTACGACCGCCAGGGCAACATCTTCCGCTCCTTCGACGGCGCCTACTCGCTGTACAGCGACGGCGCGACCACCGTGTCCGACGGCGCACACCCGTACTGGTCGTGGACCCACGTGCACGCGCACGACGTGCAGACCAACCGCATCACGCGCCTGCAGCAGGTGCGCGCGCTGCCGGGTGGCCATCGCACGCTGGTGAACGACCAGGGCGTCTACGAGAAGTACCTGACCCAGAACGCGCTGCAGCGCCTGGGCAGTTGAAGCCGACCAACCCGGGCGCAAGCCCCCCGAGGAGCGAACCGCATGGCACGCAAGCACCGACTCTGGGCCCTGGTGCCCGCCCTGCCGAAGGACATGCTGAACGCCGCGGTGCGCCAGTACGAGGCGGCGGGACTCGAAGGCATCTGGACGCCGCAACTCTACGGCTCGCCATTCGTGCCGCTGGCCGCCGCGGCGATGGCGAGCGAGCGGCTGAAGCTCGGCTCGGGGGTGGCGCTCGCCTTCGTGCGCAGCCCGCTCGAGACCGCCAGTTCGGTGCTCGACCTGGACCTGATCTCCGGCGGGCGCGCGGTGCTGGGCATCGGCCCCAGCATCCGCTGGTGGAACGAGGACTGGTACGGGGTGCGCTACGGCAAGCCGCTGGCGCATCTGCGCGAGGTGGTGGCCGCGGTGCGCACCATCATCGAGCATGGCCATACGGGTACGCTGGGGCGCCTCGACGGCGAGTACGTCAAGCTCGACCTGCAGCGCTTCCACACGCTCGCGCCGCCGGCGCGCACGCGGGTGCCGATCTATCTGCCCGCGGTGTTCGAGAAGACCTGCGAGATGGCAGGTGAACTGGCCGACGGCTTGCCCGGACACCCGATCTGGAACGCCAGGTGGGTGCGTGAGCGCGTGGTGCCGCACCTGGCGACGGGGCTGCAGCGCTCGGGGCGAGCACGTAGCGCGATCGACCTGAACCTGTTCCTGTTCGTCGCGATCAACGAGGACCGCCGCCAGGCGATCGAGGACGCACGCGAGACGATCGCGTTCTACGGCCAGATGGCGCAGTACGAGCGCTACTACGAGTACATCGGCTTCGGAGACGAGGCGCGCGCGCTGCAGCGCGCGGCCGCTGCCGGCGACCAGGCCGCGCTGCGCGCCGCCTGCAGCGATGCGATGGTCGAGGCGATCGCGCTGGTCGGTCCGCCCGACGAGGTCCGCCGGCGGGTCGACGAACTGGCCGGCATCGCCGACTCGTTCACGCTGGCGATCCCGTTCTACGGCATGGCGCCCGACAAGGCCGCCTGGTACACCCAGCGCATCGCCGAGGTGTTCTACACGTAACCCTGCGGCGACCACGGTCGCGCAGGTTCGGCCTGTGGCCGAACATGTCGGGTCACAGTCCGGTCACAGACCGGATCTACAATCACACTCCGGCTCTGCCCCGGCATGGCGGCCCGGCGCTCCTGCTGGCATGCTACGCACGGGATCGTGGCGCCCCGTCGCACAGACGCAGCGCCAGTCGATGCGTTCGATGGCCGGAACGGAGAGCGATGATGCGAGTGGCGGGCAAGGTGGCGCTGGTGACCGGCGCGGGTTCGGGGCTGGGCGAGGCGACGGCATGCCGTCTGGCCGAGGAGGGCGCACACGTGATCGCCTCGGACATCGATTTCCAGGCCGTCGTCCGCGTGGCGCAAGGCATAGTGGCCGCCGGCGGTAACTGCGAGGCCGAACACCAGGACGTCACCGACGAAGCGCGCTGGAAGGAGCTGGTCGATGCGATCCTGGCGCGCCACGGGCACCTCGACGTGCTGGTCAACAACGCCGGCATCGCGCTCACCGGCAGCGCCGAGTCGACCACCCTCGCCGAGTGGAGGCGCACGCAGGCGGTGAACCTCGATGCGGTGTTCCTCGGCACGCGCGAGGCGATCCGTGCCATGCGCACCCGCGGCGGTTCGATCGTCAACATCTCGTCGATCGAGGGCATCGTCGGCGAGCCGTACACCGCCGCGTACAACGCGAGCAAGGGCGGCGTGCGCATCTTCACCAAGTCGGCGGCGCTGCACTGCGCGGCCGAACGCTACGGCATCCGTGTCAATTCGGTGCATCCGGGCTTCATCCGCACGCCGATGGTCCTCGACGGCATCGCCTCGATGCCCGCCGAGGCGCGCGCCGAGCTCGAGGCGCGGCTTGCCTCGTCGATCCCGCTGGGTGCGATGGGCGAGCCGCTCGACGTGGCCAACGCGGTGCTGTTCCTGGCCTGCGACGAGTCGCGCTACATGACCGGCTCGGAACTGGTGATCGACGGCGGCTACACCGCGCGTTGAGCACGAACGGTCCTGACGGAGCGAGCACGATGTTCATGTTCACGCTGGAGCATGTCTGCAGTTACCGCGCCACGCTGCGCAGCCCGTTCGAGGTGATCGGCGAAACGCCGCTGGGGCTGCGCCTGAACGCCTACGTGACCGGCGGCGAGGTCGACGGCCCGCGCATCCGCGGGCGGCTGCTGCCGGTCGGCGGCGACTGGCTGGTGGTGCGCCATGACGGGGTCGGCATGGTCGATGTGCGCGCCAGCATCGAGACGCACGACGGCGCGCTGATCTACCTGCAGTACCAGGGCGTGGTCGATCTCGGCGCGGACGGTTACGCGCGCCTGCTCGCAGGTGATCCGCCGGCGCGGGCGCCCATTCGCGTCGCGCCGCGCCTGAGCAGCGCGCATCCGGCGTACCGCTGGGTGGAACGACACCAGTTTTTCAACGTCGGCGAGGTGGACTTCGCGACCTCGAGCGTGTGCTACGACATGTATATGGCAGTGTCGCCGGGAGCGTAGCGATGCACACGGTCGACACCATCTGTCCGTTCTGCGGTGTGGGCTGCGGGCTGCGCCTGCACGTCGGCTCGGGCCGCGTCGATGCGGTGGCGCCCGTGCCCGGGCACGCGGTGAGCGACGGGCGGTTGTGCGCCAAGGGCTGGAACGCCGCGTTCGCGGTCGAGCCGCAGGGCCGCATCCGCCGCCCGCTGCTGCGCGCGGGGCGCGGCTGGCGCGAGGCGGACTGGGACGAGGCGTTGGAGCGTGTCGCACGTGCATTCGAAGTCGCGCTCGACGAGCGTGGACCGGGCGGCGTCGGCGTGATCAGTTGCGCCCGCGCGACCAACGAGGACAACTACGCGGCGCAGAAATTCGCCCGTGCGGTGCTGGGCACGCACAACGTCGATCATTGTGCGCGCATCTGCCATTCGCCATCGGTCGCGGGCCTGCGCCAGACGCTGGGCTCGGGCGCGATGAGCAACAGCATGGCGGACGTGGAGCAGGCGGACCTGATCGTGGTCTGGGGCGCCGATCCCACCGAGAACCACTCGGTGTTCGGCGGCCGGATCCTGCGCGCGAAGGCCCGCGGTGCGCGGCTGGTCGTGGTCGATCCGCGCACCACGCGGCTCGCGCGCGTGGCGGACCTGCACCTGCAGTTGCGCCTTGGCAGCAACATTGCGCTGGTGAACGCGGTCCTGCACTGCCTGTTCGCGCTCGGCCTGGAAGACCGCGCGTATCTGGAGGCGCGTGTCGACGGGCTGGAGGAACTGCGCCGGCACGTCGCGGAGACCACGCCGGAGTCGGTCGCCGCGATCACCGGTGTAACGGCGGAGCAGGTCGAGCGCTTTGCGTGCATGTACGCCGGCGCGCGTCGCGCGTTCCTGTGCTACGGCATGGGGATCACGCAGTACGCGCACGGCACGGCCAACGTGATCGCGCTCTCCAACCTCGCGCTGGTCTGCGGCCACGTCGGCCAGCCCGGTGCCGGGATCAATCCGCTGCGCGGGCAGAACAACGTGCAGGGCGCCTGCGACATGGGCTGCCTGCCGAACGTGTATCCAGGCTACCAGGCGGTGGACGACGAGGCGGTGCGCCGCACCTTCGCCGCGGCGTGGGGCCGCGAGCAGGGCGCGGTCGCCGGGCTGACCTCGCTGCAGATGACGACCGCGGCGCGCGAGGGCGGCTTCGGCGCGCTGATGATCCTCGGCGAGGACCCGGTCGTGACCGATCCCGACCAGACGCACGTGCGGCGCGCGCTCGAGGCGCTCGATTTCCTGGTGGTCGTCGAGCTGACGATGACCGAGACCGCGAAGCTGGCCGACGTCGTGCTGCCGGCGGCGGCGTTCAGCGAGAAGGACGGCACGTTCACCAACTGCGAGCGGCGCGTGCAGCGCGTGCGCAAGGCGGTGGATCCGCCGGGGGACGCGATCGAGGACTGGCGCATGCTGGGCCGGCTTGCCGCGCGCATGGGCTACGAAGGCATGGGCTGGCGCGACGCGGGCGCGATCTTCGACGAGATGGCGTCGCTGGCGCCGCCGTTCTCGGCGATGTCGTGGGCACGGCTGGAGCGCGGCGCGGGCTTGCAGTGGCCCTGCGACGCCGGCCATCCGGACGGGCTGGCGGTGTTGCACCAGCAGCATTTTCCTACCGCCAGCGGCCGTGCGCGGCTGATCCCGGTCGCCCATACCGGTCCGGTCGAGGTGCCCGACCGGGAATTCCCGCTCGCGTTCACCACCCACCGGCTGCACTACCACTACGGCTGCGGCTCGATGAGCCGCAAGTCGCCGTTGCTCGAACGCGAGACGCCCGACGGCGTGCTGTTCATGAATCCGCGTGACGTGGCGGCGGCCGGGCTGCACGACCATGCACCGGTCGGCGTCAGGTCGCGGCGCGGTTACCTCGAGACGCGCGTGATCGCCAGCGAGGAGATGCCCGAGGGTCTGGCGACCATGCCCTACCATTTCCGTGAGGCACCGTCGAATCGCCTGACCAACGACGCGCAGGACCCGGTCACGCGCATGCCCGAGCTCAAGGCCTGCGCGGTGCGTGTGCAGGCGCTGGACCACCCGCCGCGCACGATCGACCGCATCGACGCCGACGAAGGCGACGGGGGCGGCGCATGACGGCGGCCTGGCTGGTCGAGGATATCGATGCATTGCGCGTGCACCTGGCGGCGGGGCGCGAGTTCCACGAAGTCGTCGCCGACGACGGTGCACCACCCGCGTGGACGCGCACCGCGCCGGCCGAGCGGCGCTTCGGCGGGCCGGTGGGACTGCCCCAGGAAGGTCTGAAGGACCGCTTCTTCGCCGCGCGCGAGAACCTGTTCGTGTTCGACGGCGAGGTCTTCCGCGAAACGCTGCCCGGCGTGGCGCCGCGCGTGTTCTTCGGCGTGGCGGCCTGCGATGCCGGCGCGCTCGCGGTGCACGACCGCTTCTTCGCGGCCGATCCGTACTACCGCGCGCGCCGCGACACGGCGCTGATCGTCGGCATCGACTGCGTGACGCCGTGCACCGGCGGCTTCTGCGAGGTGGTCGATGCGGGTCCCTTCGTGCGCCCGCGTGGCGTCGACCTGATCCTGCATCCGCGTGCGGACGGCCGCTGGCTGCTGCTCGCGCCGGACGAACGCGGCGAGCGCGCCGTGAGCGGATTGCGGCTGCCGGTGGCCGATGCGGCCCTGCCCGCACGGCGGCGCGCGCGCGAGACCGAGGTCGTGGCGGCGTTCGGGGACCGGGCATGGATGCGGCCCGCGATCGCGCGCATCGACGCCAACGCGGTCGAGCGCACGCTGTGGGAAAGCATGGCGCTGCAGTGCCTGGCCTGCTCGGGCTGCGTCAGCCTGTGTCCCACCTGCTCGTGCTACGCGACGCGCGACCTGCCGGAGGCCGACGGCGGCGTGCTGCGCGAGCGTTTCTGGGACGCCTGTCTGTACGAGGGGTTCCAGCGCGAGGCGAGCGGACACCACCCGGCGGCCACGCCGGGGACGCGTCTGCACCGCTACTGGACGCACAAGTTCGCGCGCGCCTTCACGGATGAGCTCGGGCGCATCGGTTGTGTGGGGTGCGGGCGCTGCGATCGCGTGTGTCCCGGCGTGATCGGCGCCGCGGATGTGTTGCGGAGGATCGCCAATGGCTAGCCTGACTCCCGCCGCCGCGACCATCGAGGGGGTTGCCGACGACAGCGCGCAGGCCAGGCGCTTCGTCCTGCGGCTGCAGCGGCCGGATCCGGCGTGGCAGCACGCGCGGCCCGGGCAGTTCTTCATGCTCAGCGTACCCGGCGCCGGTGAGGCCGCGTTCACGTTCCTGGAACTGCCCGATGCCGAGGGCCGTTTCGGCGCGCTGGTGCGCGCGACCGGAGTGCTGACGCGGGCGCTGTTCGCGCTCGGTACCGGCCGGGTGGTCGGGGTGCGTGGCCCCTTCGGTTCGCCCTGGCCCGGCGTGCCGGCCGGCGTGCGGCTGCTCGTGATCGCCGGTGGCTGCGGTCTTGCGCCGCTGGGCGCACTGCTGCGGTACCGCGCCGGGAACGCGGCGGATGCGACCGCGCTGGTCTACGCCGCGCGCGACGAATCGCATGCGATGCTCGGGGCCGAACGCGCGCGCTGGCGTGGTGCGGGCATGGCGATCGACGAGCTGCGCGACGACGGCGAGACGCGCCCACAGGTGCTGCGCCAGCACCTGTGCGAGCGCATCGATGCGACGCTGGCGCGCGCAGGCGTGCTGCCGGAGGCGGCCTGCATCGCTGGTCCGGAGGCCATGATGCGCGCGGCGGCGGCCCACCTGGTCGAGCGTGGCGTGCCGGCGCTGCAGGTATTCCTGTCGATCGAACGGCGCATGCACTGCGCGGTGGGGAACTGCGGGCACTGTTATGTGGCGCACAGCTACGCCTGCCGCGAAGGCCCGACCTATGCGTACGCGCGCCTGCTCGAACTCGACGCGGCCGCGCTCACCGGTCGATGCGGCGACGTCCCGGCGCCCTGGCTGGGGTGTGCCGGCGCCTGATCGCGGTCGGTCCGGCTCAGAGTTCGACCTGCGTTCCCAGTTCGACGACGCGGTTAGGCGGTATCTTGAAGTACGCCGTGGCCGCTTCGGCGTTGCGGAACATGAACGAGAACAGGTACTGGCGCCAGCGCGGCATGCGCGCCACCCGCGTGCGGCGCACGATGGTCTCGCGCCCGAGGAAGAACGAGGTCTCCATCGGTTCGTAGCGCAAGCCGTGCGTGGCGCATTTCTCCAGTGCCGCCGGGATGTTCGGTTCGTCCTTGAAGCCGTAGCGCACCAGCACCTGGAAGAAGCCCTCGGGCAGGGCGACGACCGTGACGCGTTCGACATCGGCGACGTACGGCACGTCCTCGACGCGCACGTTCAGCAGCACGACGTGCTCGTGCAGGACCTTGTTGTGCAGCAGGTTGTGCAGCATCGCGCGCGGCACACCGTCGGGATTCGTGGTCATGAAGATTCCGGTTCCCTGGACGCGGTGCGGCCCGCCGTACGAGAGGCTGGTGATGAACGCGTCCAGCGGCATCGAGTCCTGCTCGAGCTTGTCGTAGAGCAGCGCGCGTCCCCGTTTCCAGGTTGAGAGCAGCGTGAAGATCGCGGCGCCTAGCACCAGCGGGAACCAGCCGCCGTCGAGCACCTTGACCGCGTTGGCGGCGAAGAACGCGAAATCGACCGTGACGAAGAACGCCAGGAACAGCACCGCGAGCCACCACGACCAGCCCCACAGTGCGCGCACGACCACGAAGGCGAGCAGGGTGTCGATCATCATCGTCATCGTGACTGCGATGCCGTAGGCCGAGGCGAGGTTCGACGAGCTGCGGAACATCAGCACCAGCAGCACCACCGCGATCAGCAGCAGCCAGTTGATGTTCGGGATGTAGATCTGGCCCTTCTCGAGCGCCGAGGTGTAGAGGATGCGGATGCGAGGAGCGTAGCCGAGCTGGATCGCCTGGCTGGTCAGCGAGAAGGCACCGGAGATCACCGCCTGCGAGGCGATGATCGTCGCCACCGTCGCGAGCGCGACCAGCGGGTAGATCAGCGACGACGGGACCGACATGAAGAACGGGTTGCGGATCGCCTCGGGCGAGGCGAGGATCAGCGCGCCCTGGCCGAGGTAGTTCAGGTACAGCGCCGGGAAAACGAAGTAAAGCCAGGCGCGCTTGATCGGCTGCCGTCCGAAATGCCCCATGTCCGCGTACAGCGCCTCACCGCCGGTGATGGCCAGCACCACGGCACCCAGCGCAAGAAATCCCATCAGCGGGCTGGCGCCCAGGAAGTGCAGTGCGTACCACGGGTTGACCGCGACCAGCACGCCGGGGTGACCGGCGATGTTCCACACGCCGAGTGCGGCCAGCGTCGCGAACCAGAACAGCATGACCGGACCGAACAGCGCCGCCACGCTGGCGGTGCCGCGCCGCTGGAACATGAACAGCGCGACCAGGATGCCGATCGCGATCGGCACCACGTAGGGCTTGAACGCCGGCGTCGCGACTTCCAGTCCTTCGACCGCGGACAGCACCGACAGCGCCGGTGTGATCGCCGCGTCGCCGTAGAACAGCGCGGCACCGAAGATGCCGAGCAGCGACAGCGTGGCGAGTGCGCGCGGGTGCATGTTCTCCACGCGCAGCGCCAGCGAGGTCAGCGCCATGATGCCGCCCTCGCCCTTGTTGTCCGCGCGCATGATGAACATCACATACTTCAGCGAGACCGTGATCGTCATCGCCCAGAACACCAGCGAGAGGATCCCCAACACGTTGTCCGGCGTCACCGGCGCCGGGTGGTGCGGGTTCGCGAAGACTTCCTTCATCGTGTACAGCGGGCTGGTACCGATATCGCCGTAGACCACGCCCATCGCGGCCACCGACATCGCGGCGAGTCCCTTACGCCGCTCGTCGCGGTCTGCTTCCTCTGCCATTCCCTCGTTCCCCGCTGATCCACGTACACCGCCATGGTGCGGCGGCACATTCTAGCCGCATGCGAACGTGTCGCGAGACATCGAGCTGCCATCGAGGGGGCATGACCGCCGTGTGTCGATAAATTTTACAGTTGCCTTCGGCAATTCTCGTGACCAGCAACGGCTCGTACATCTAAGCCGATGAAATTGAAGTTCCTGCCTTGAGTCCGCACGATTCTTGCTTGTTTTCACCAAAGACATCGGTCCGCACGAATCGGCGTGCGGCGCAACAGGACACTCGGGAGTACCTTTCATGGCCAATATCTACGGTGACGCAGGCAACAACTCGCTGCCCGGCACCAGTTCCGCCGACTACATCGTTGGTTATGCGGGCAACGACACCCTCGACGGTCTGGAGGGCAACGATTATCTGGACGGCGGCACGGGCAACGACGTGCTGCTGGGCGGTCTGGGCAACGATACGCTGGACGCCGGTACCGGGGCCGACTCGGTCAGCGGCGGCGATGGCGACGACGACGTCTACGTCACGGTCGACAACGTCGGCGTCGAGGGCGGTGCCGGCTACGACCAGCTGTTCTATGCGGCCAATGCGGTCGATCTGGTGATCGATCTGGCGGCGATCGGTTTCGAGTGGGTGCGCACCGGCGCAGGCAATGACACCATCGACGGCTCGGGTGTCGCCGTGGGTGTGCACATCGAGTCCCAGGACGGCAACGACAGCCTGCTGGGCAGCGCGTCCAACGACTACCTCGCCGCCGGTGACGGCAGCAACACGGCTATCGGCGGGCTCGGCAACGATTCGGCATACGGGGGCGACGGCGCGGATGTGCTCGACGGCGGTGACGGCACAGACAATCTGTACGGTTACGCCGGCAACGACAGCCTGAACGGTGGCGCCGCCAACGACTACCTCGACGCCGGCAGCGGTGACGACACTCTCGACGGGGGGGACGGCAACGACTACCTGATCGGTGGCACCGGTAGCGATGGTCTGACCGGCGGCGCCGGCAACGACACACTGGACGGCAATTACGGCAGCGACACCTTCGATGCCGGCGACGGCGACGACGACGTCTACGTCAGCGACGAGTACGTGTCGGTGCAGGGCGGTGCCGGCTACGACCAACTGTTCATCTACTACCGCGAATCGGACCGCGATATCGCGCTGAACCTTGCCGACACCGGCTTCGAATGGGTACGCAGCGAAGCCGGCAACGACACCCTCGACGGTTCAGGCAAGACCGAGGCGTTGTACCTCGAGACGAAGGCGGGCGCCGACAGCGTGCTCGGCGGCAGCGGCAATGACACGATCTACGCCGGCGGTGGCGACAACGTGCTGGTCGGCAACGACGGCAACGACGCGCTGTACGGCGGCAACGGCAGCGAAACGATCAGCGGCGGGCTCGGCAACGACTACATCGTCGCCTACGCCGGTGCGAACAGCATCAGCGGCGGCGACGGCACCGACAACATCAGCACGGCCGGCATCTGGGACGACACGATCACCGGGGGGGATGGCAACGACACCATCGACGCCGTCGGCGGTGCCGATGTGATCGATGCCGGCACCGGCAACGACATCGTGACGGTCGATGGCAACGTGGTCCTCGCCTCGTTGCAGGGCGGAGAGGGAAGCGACCGGCTGTACGTGAACGGCATTCTGGGCATCACGCTGGACCTGAGCGCGAGCGGCTTCGAGGACGTGCGCGCCAGCGACGGCGCCGACAGCCTGAACGGTGCCGCGCATATCGTGGCGCTGTATGTCGAAGGCAATCTCGGCGACGACACGCTGATCGGCGGCAGCGCCGATGACCGGCTGTACGGGGAAGGCGGCAGTGCCAGCCTGGCGGGCAACGCCGGCAACGACTCGCTTTACGGTGGCGAGGGCGACGACACGATCGACGGCGGCCTCGGCAACGACTACATCCTCGGCTATGCCGGTAGCAACTCGATCGGAGGCGGCGACGGCGCCGACGGCATCTACACCCAGACCGAGGCGGATACGATCAGCGGCGGCGACGGCAACGACACCATCGACGCCGGCGGCGGAGCGGACGTCGTCGATGCCGGCGCGGGCAACGATACCGTGACCATCGATGGTGATGCCGTGCTCGCCTCGCTGCAGGGCGGCATCGGCAGCGACCGGCTGTACGTGAACGGCATCAAGGGTGTCGTGATCGACATGGCCGCGCGTGGCTTCGAGGACGTGCGCGGCAGCGACGGTGCGGACAGCATCGATGGGTCTGGGCTGGCTTTGGCTCTGTATATCGAGGGCAACGGCGGCAACGACACCGTGATCGGCGGCAGCGAGAACGACCGCATCTACGGCGAGGGCGGCTCCAACAGCATCGCCGGGAACAACGGTGACGACAGTCTCTACGGCAGCGATCTGCGTGACACCTTGCTCGGCGGCCTGGGCAACGACACGCTCTACGCCTATGCCGGCGCCAACAGCGTCGATGGCGGTGACGGCAACGACTACATCGTCGCCGAGATCGGCAACGACACCCTCATCGGCGGTGCCGGCAATGACACGATCCAGGCCGGCAGCGGCGCGGATCGTGTCGAATCCGGCGACGGCAACGACGAGATCTACGTCACTGGCGACGTGCTGATCGGCGTGCTGCAGGCCGGCAGCGGAACCGACCGGCTGTGGGTGGCCGGCAACAAGGGCGTGGTGATCAACCTGCTGAACAAGGGCATCGAGGATCTGCGCGGCAGCGACGGCGCCGACAACGTGAACGGCTCCGGGCAGGTGGTCGCGCTGTACGTCGAGGGCAACCTCGGCAACGACACCTTGACCGGCGGCAGCGCCGACGACCGCCTCTACGGCGAAGGCGGCTCGAACAGCGTCACCGGCAACAACGGCAACGATACGCTGGGCGGCGGCGAGGGTGCCGATACGCTGAACGGCGGCATCGGCAACGACAATCTATCGTCCTATGAGGGCGCCGACAGCCTGAACGGCGGCGAGGGCAACGACACCATCGATGCCGGCGAGGAGGCCGACACCGTGGCTGCCGGTGACGGGGCCGACGTGGTGTACGGTGACAATGGCAACGACACGATCAATGGCGATATCGGCAACGACAGCCTCTACGGGGGCGGCAACGCCGACCGCCTGCTCGGCGGCGACGGCGACGACCGGCTCGAGGGTGAGACCGGCAACGACTTCATCCAGGGCGGTACCGGTATCGACACCATGTTGGGCGGCTATGGTAACGACACCATCGATTTCAGCTTCGGCACCCTGGGCGGAACGATCGACCTCTCGCCGGCGACTCAGACCTCGAACATCGACGGCGTGGTCGAGACCTTCACCTCCTTCGAGAACGCGAACGGCTCGGCGGGCGCCGATACGATCATCGGATCGGTGGTTGCGAACATCCTCAACGGACTGGCGGGCACCGACACGATCACCGGCGGTGACGGCAACGACACCATCGACGGCGGCAGCCAGAACGACACCCTGTCCGGTGATGCAGGCAACGACTCGATCAATGGCGGTACCGGGGCCGATGCGATGAGCGGTGGCACCGGCGACGACACCTACGTGGTCGATGCGGCCGGCGATACCGTCACCGAGGCGCTCGACGAGGGTGTGGACCTGGTGCGTAGCTCGATCACGCGCTCGCTGTGGGCGAACGTCGAGAACCTCACGCTGACCGGCGCCGCCGCGATCAACGGTACCGGCAACGGGTTGGACAACGTGATCACCGGCAACGGCGCGGACAACGTGCTCGACGGCCTGGCGGGCAACGACACCTTGCTCGGCGCAGCCGGTCTGGACACCCTGCTCGGCGGGACGGGGAACGACGAACTGAACGGTGGCGCCGGCGCCGACTCGATGGAGGGCGGCAACGGCAACGACACCTACATCGTCGACAACGCCGGTGACGCGGTCTCCGAGGCCGCGGGAGCGGGAACCGGTGTCGACACGGTGGAAAGCTCGGTCACGCACACGCTGGGTGCCAACGTCGAGAAGCTGACGCTGACCGGATCGGCCGCGATCAACGGCACCGGCAACGCGCTGGCCAACACGCTGACCGGCAACACCGGGGCCAATGCGCTGGCCGGCGCGGGAGGCGCCGACACGCTGGTCGGCGGGCTGGGCAACGATACGCTCGACGGTGGCGCCGGCGCCGACTCGATGAGCGGTGGCGGTGGCAACGATACCTATGTGGTCGACGACGCCGCGGATACCGTCAACGAACTCGCGGGGCAGGGCAGTGACACCGTGCAGAGTTCACTGGCGAGCTACACCCTGACCGCCAACGTCGAGAAGCTCACGCTGACAGGATCTGCCGACATCGATGGTACCGGCAACGCGGCGAACAACACGCTGACCGGGAACACGGGAGCGAACGATCTGGTCGGGGCCGGTGGCAACGACACGATCAACGCCGGTGCCGGCAACGACGGGCTGGTCGGCGATGCCGGCAACGACCGCCTGTTCGGCAAGGCCGGCAACGACACGCTGACCGGTGGCGCCGGCAACGATCTGTTCGTGTTCGACACGGCGCTGAACGCGGTGAGCAACGTCGACACGATCGCGGACTTCGTGAGCGGCGCGGACAAGGTCCAGATCGAGAACGCGGTGTTCAGCGCGTTCGCGGCGGCCGGCGCCCTGCCGGCCGGGACCTTCGTGGCCAACGCCAGCGGCACCGCGGTCGATGCCAACGACTACCTCGTGTACGACAACGACGGCGTGGGCGCCGGCAACCTGTACTACGACGCCGACGGCAACGGTGCCGGCGCCGCGGTGCTGTTCGCGGTGCTCACCGGCGCACCGGTGCTGGTCGCGGGCGACTTCGCGGTCATCTGAGCGCGCGCGTCGCACGCTCCAGCCAGTGACGATCGGTCCCCTCGAGCAGGGGGCCGATCGTCTCACGTACCAAGCGGTGGTATTCGTCCAGCCACGCCGTCTCGGATTCGGTGAGCAACGCCGCGTCGAGCAGCCGGCGGTCGAAGGGCACCAGTGTCAGCGCCTCGAATCCGAACATCGGGCGCTCGCCGCCGGCCGGGGTCGCAGCGGCCGTGACCAGCACCAGGTTCTCGTGACGTATCCCGAACGCGCCTTCGCGGTAATAGCCCGGCTCGTCGCTGAGCACCATGCCGGGGCGCAGCGCGACCGCGTTGCCTGCCTTGCCGATGCGCTGCGGTCCTTCGTGCACGCTGAGGAAACAGCCCACGCCGTGGCCGGTGCCGTGGTCGTAGTCGAAACCCTGCCGCCACAGGAACTGGCGCGCCAGCACGTCGAGCTGGCTGCCGGTGGTGCCTTCCGGAAAGCGCGCGCGGGCGAGCGCGATATGCCCCTTCATCACCAGCGTGGCGAGCCGGCGCACCTCGGCGCCGGGATCGCCGATCGCGACCGTGCGCGTGATGTCGGTGGTACCGTCGAGGTACTGCGCGCCACTGTCGACCAGGTACACCGAGTCCATCGTGAGCCGGCCCGGCGTGCTGTCGCTGTGGCGGTAATGGCACAGCGCGGCGTTCGCGCCGGCGGCCGAGATGGTGTCGAAGCTCAAGTCGTGGAAGCGTTCACCGCCGGCACGCAGTGCGTGCAACCGCTCGGCCAGCACGGCCTCGTCGTGCAGGCGGCCGGCGTCCACCTCGGCATCCAGCCACGCCAGGAAGCGCACCATCGCGATCGCGTCGCGGCGGTGCGCGGCGCGCATGCCGGCGATCTCGGCGGCGTTCTTGCACGCCTTGGGCAGCAGCACCGGGTCGGGGGCCTCGACGACTTCCGCGCCGTGGGCTTCCAGCCGCAGTCGGCACCACGCGTTGGTGGTCTCGGGGTCGAGCAGCACGCGCTTGCCGGCCAGGCGCGCCAGGGCGGTGTCCAACGCGTCTGCGCTCAGCACGCCGACGCCCTCGCCGGCGTGCACCGCGAAGCCCGCGGGAAGTTTGCGTGGGTCGGTGAACACCTCGAGGCGGCCGTCGGCGTGCAGCAGCGCGTGCGCCAGCACCAGCGGCAGGTGCGGCACGTCGTGTCCACGCAGGTTCAGCAGCCAGGCGACCGAATCGGGAGCGAAGATGAGCGCTGCGTCGGCGGCCTGCGACCCGAGCTGCGTCGCGATCTCGCGGCGCTTGTCGGCGCTGGAGCGGCCGGTGAGTTCGCTGTCCAGCAGCAGTGCCGGCTCCACCGGTGCCGGCGGCCGGTCGTGCCAGCAGGAGTCGACCAGATTGTCGTCGAGTGCGACCAGCTGCACGCCGCGGCGTGCCAGCGTGGCCGCGGTCGTCTTGTGCCACGCCGCCGTGTGCAGGCGCGGGTCGTGGCCGACGCGCGCTCCCGCCGGGAGGCGATCGGCCAGCCACGCGGCGTGCGGTTCCTCGATCAGGTGGTGGTATTCGAACAGCGTGGCCGGCGTCTGCTGGCGCACCTGCACGGTGTAGCGGCCGTCGACGAAAATCGCTGCCTTGTCCGGCAGCACGATCGCGAGTCCGGCCGAGCCGCCGAAGCCGCTCAGCCAGCGCAGCCGCTCGTTGCGTTCCGGCAGGTATTCGCCGAGGTATTCGTCGGCGCGCGGTACCAGCAGCGCGGCCAGCTGCTGCGCGTGCATCGCCGCGCGTACCGCGGCCAGCCGGTTTGCGATCGTGTCCATCACGCGATTCCGCCCATGCAGAGGTACTTGATCTCGAGGTAGTCGTCGATGCCGTACTTCGAACCCTCGCGGCCCTGGCCGGACTCCTTCATGCCGCCGAACGGCGCGACCTCGGTCGAGATGATGCCTTCGTTGATGCCCACGATGCCGTATTCGAGCCCTTCGGCCACGCGCCAGACGCGGCCGATGTCGCGCGCGTAGAAGTATGCGGCGAGGCCGAACGGCGTGTCGTTGGCGAGCGCGATCGCCTCGGCCTCGGTGTGGAAGCGCAGCACCGGCGCGACCGGGCCGAAGATCTCCTCGTTGAACACCCGCATCGCGGGCGTCACGCCGGTGAGGATCGTCGGCTCCACGAAGCCGCCGCCCAGCGTCGAGCGGCGTCCGCCGCACAGCACGAGGGCGCCGCGTTCGCGCGCGTCGTCGACCATCGCGAGCACCGCGTCGGCGGCGGCCTCGTCGATCAGCGGCCCCATCGTGACGCCTTCCTCGGCGCCGTCACCGAGGCGGAACCCGGCCACCGCCGTCGCGAGCCGGTGCGTGAACTCCTCGTACACGCCGTCCTGCACCAGCAGCCGGTTCGCGCACACACAGGTCTGGCCCGCGTTGCGGTATTTGGACGCCATGGCGCCGGCCACCGCGGCGTCGAGGTCGGCGTCGTCGAAGACGATGAACGGCGCGTTGCCGCCCAGCTCCATCGAGGTGCGCTTGACGGTCGCCGCGCACTTCGCCATCAGTTCCTTGCCCACCGGCGTCGAGCCGGTGAAGGTCAGCTTGCGCACCAGCGGATTCGCGCACAGTTCGTCGCCGATTTCCCGCGTGCGCCCGCACAGCATGTTCAGCACGCCGGGCGGGAAGCCTGCACGTTCGGCCAGCACCGCGATCGCGAGCGCCGACAGTGGGGTATTGTTGGCGGGCTTGCACACCACCGTGCAGCCGGCGGCCAGCGCCGGGCCGATCTTGCGCCCCAGCATCGCGCTCGGGAAGTTCCACGGGGTGATGCAGGCGACCACGCCGATCGGCTGCTTGACGACCACGATGCGCTTGTCGGCGGCGTGCGCCGGGATGGTGTCGCCGTAGACGCGCCTTGCCTCCTCGGCGAACCAGTCGATGAAGCTCGCGCTGTAGGCGATCTCGCCGCGTGCCTCGGCCAGCGGCTTGCCCTGCTCGGCGGTCAGGATGCGCGCCAGATCCTCCTGGTGCGCCAGCATCAGGTCGAACAGCCGCCGCAGCAGCCGCGCGCGTTCCTTGGCGGTGCGCCCGGCCCAGTCCTGCTGCACGCGACCGGCGGCCTCGATCGCGCGCCGTGTCTCGGCGGCACCGCAGCACGCCACTTCGGCGATCGTCGCACCGTTGGCCGGGTTCGCCACCGCGAGGCGGCTGCCGTCGTCCGCGTCCGTCCAGTGGCCGTCGATGTACGCCTGGCCGCGCAGCAGCGCGGGGTCGTCGAGCGTAGTGAGCATGGCGGATTCCTTGCCGGGTACGATGCGGGGAGTGTAGCGGTCCCGGCGATCACCGCAACAGCGCGAACCCGCGGCGCGGCGCCGTCGCGCCCGGCGTACTAGACTTGCCACGTGATCAACGCGCAGGACGCATTCGCACGTGATCGGTATCAGTGGGCAATTGCGCCGCATTCCGTTGCTGGAAAACCGTGGGATGGCGCTGCCGCAGCGCGCGGCGGCGCGTGCCTCGGCGGCCGCGCGGCGCCAACGTTCCGGGCGCAGCTTGCGCCTGCTCGCCTCGGTGTTGCGCATCACCTCCGGCGTGATCCTGCTCGCGGGCAGCGTCACGCTCGGCTGGCTCGGCTACGGGGAGATGCGCCAGTCGCGCTGGCAGGCACGCTGGCTGACGGACTTCGCGTCCGCGATCACGTACCACGTGGAGCCGGGGCCGGCGAGCGAGCCGCTGCGACCCGACCGGGGACCGTACGACATCCGGCTCGGCTACGCGCGGCTGCCGCAGTTCGGTGAACGCCTCCGGGAGGCTGGCTTCGCAGTGACGCGCCAGGCCGTGCCGTCGCGGCGCATGAGCGAACTGGCCGCGCACGGGCTGTTCAATGTGTACCCCGAGAAGACCCGGACGGGACTGCGGCTGTTCGACGCTTCCGGTGCCCCGATCCAGCGCGCGCTGTATCCGCGCAACGTCTACGCGGACTTCGCCGCGATCCCGCCGCTGGTGGTGCGTACGCTGCTGTACGTGGAGGACCGCGAACTGCTCGACCCGGCCCGCCCGTACCTGAACCCGGTCGTCGACTGGGAGCGCATGGCGGTGGCGGTGGGTCAGCAGGCGCTCAAGTCGCTGGGCCGCGACCAGAAGGTGGTCGGTGCCAGCACGCTGGCCACGCAGCTCGAGAAGTTCCGCCACTCGCCGGAAGGCATCACGCGCGATGCGCGCGACAAGCTGGTGCAGATGGCGTCGGCCAGCCTGCGCGTGTACCGACAGGGCGAACGGACGCTGCCGGCACGCCAGCGGCTGGTGCTGGATTACCTGAATTCCCTGCCGCTCGCGGCGCAGCGTGGCTACGGCGAGGTTTCCAGCCTCGGCGACGGCATCGAGTCGTGGTTCGGTGCCGGCTTCGCCGAAACGAACCGGGTGCTCGCCGACGAGGGCGCTCCGCTCGCCGAGCGCGCGTTGCACTACAAGCGGGTGCTGGCGCTGATCCTCGCGGTGCGCCGCCCCAGCCATTACCTGACCGGCGACGGTGCCGCGCTGGCAGCGCTGGCCGACAGCTACCTGCGCCGCATGAGCGTCGAGGGTGTGATCCCGCGCGCGCTGGCCGACGCCGCCCAGCGCGTGCCGCTCGGGCTGCGCGCCCGAGCGGGGGCCTCGCCGGTGCCGGACTTCACGCGCCAGAAGGGACTCAACCTGGCGCGCAACGAACTGCTGTCGCTGCTCGGGGTGCGCAGCCTGTACGAACTCGACCGCCTCGACCTCGCGGTCACCACCACGCTGGACGCGGCGGTGCAGCGTGAGGTGACGGAATTCCTGCGCGGCCTGGCGGACCGGCAACGCATCCGCGAGCTCGGCCTGGAAGGCGAACGCCTGCTGCGCGCCAGCGATCCGGCGCGTGTGATCTACAGCCTCACGCTCTACGAACGCGGCGCCGGGGCGAACCGGTTGCGCATCAACGCCGACAACCTCGACCAGCCGCTGGACATCAACTCCGGCGCACGGCTGGACCTGGGGTCCACGGCGAAACTGCGCACGCTGCTGAGCTGGCTGGAATCGATCGCCGAGGTGCACGGGCAGGCCGCCGCGGCCGCCGGGCCGTTGCAGGCGCGCGCCGCGCTGCACCCGCGTGACCGCCTGAGTGCCTGGGTGTACGAGCACCTGGCGGCGCATCCGGGCGCGACGCTGCAGGAGACGCTGGAGGCGGCGATGCTTCGGCGCTATTCCGCCTCGACCGCGCAGCTGTTCTACACCGGTGGCGGTGCGCACCGTTTCGCGAACTTCGAGCGCCGCGACGACCACGCGGTGCTCGACGTCGCCGAGGCGATGCGCCGCTCGGTGAACCTGGTGTTCATCCGCATGATGCGCGAAGTCATCGACCACTACATGTATCGCGCGCCCTCGACCACCGCGCGCTTGCTCGAGAATGCGGACGACCCCGGGCGCGACGAATACCTGCGCCGCTTCGCCGATCGCGAGGGAACGGTGTTCCTGCGTCGCTTCTACCGCAAGTACCGCGGCCTCGGCGCCGACGAGGCGCTGCACGCGCTGCTCGACGGCGTGCGCGTGACGCCGCGCGCGTTGGTGGTGACGGTGCGCACGGTGCGCCCCGAGCTCGACGCCGAGGGGCTGAGGCCCTGGTTCGAGCGTCACCTGCCCGACGAGGTGCCGTCCGCGGAGGAGCTCGCCTCGCTGTACCAGCGCTACGCACCGCAGAAATTCGACCTCAACGACCGCGGCTACCTGGCGCGCGTGCACCCGCTCGAACTGTGGCTGCTCGACTACCTGCACCGGCACCCGGAGGCCGGCGAACGCGAGGTGATCGACGCCGGTGCCGAGGTGCGCCAGGAGGTCTACGCGTGGCTGATGAAGACCAGCCGCCGCCGCGCGCAGGACCGCCGCATCCTGGACCTGCTCGAGATCGAGGCCTTCCAGGAGCTGCACCGGCAGTGGCGCACCCTCGGCTATCCATTCGCCTCGCTGACGCCCTCGCTGGCCACCTCGATCGGCAGCTCGGGCGATCGCCCTGCCGCGCTCGCGGAGCTGATGGGCATCATCGTCAACGACGGACTGCGCTACCCTTCGCGGCTGGTCGGCGAGTTGCACTTCGCCGCCGGCACGCCGTACGAGGTGGTGCATGCGGCCGTTCCCGCCACCGGGCGGCGCGCCCTGCAGCCGGAGGTGGCCGCGGTCGCGCGCGCGGCCTTGCTCGACGTGGTCGGGACGGGCACCGCGCGCGCGCTGCAGCCCGCGCTGATGCGCGCCGACGGCTCGCGCCACCTGGTCGGCGGCAAGACCGGCACCGGAGACCACCGCTTCGAGGTCTACGCGGGCCCGGGGAGGCTGGTCGAGTCGCGGGTGGTGAACCGCGTGGCGACCTTCGTGTTCCTGATCGACGACCGCTTCTTCGGCACCATCACGGCCTTCGTTCCGGGCGCCGAGGCCGCGCAGTACGAATTCACCAGCGGGCTGCCGGTGCGTCTGCTCGGCGCGCTGATGCCTGCGCTGGCGCCGCTGCTCGATGCGCCGCCGCGCGAGTGAGCGGTCGTCCTCAGGAGCCCAGCATCATCAGGCCGCCGTCGACCGCGAGCGTCTGTCCGGTCACGAAGCGCGAATCGTCGCTGACCAGGAACGCGAGTACCGGCGCGAGGTCGCGCAGCGCATCGCCCATGCGGCCGCCGAGCGGGATCAACGCCGCGAGGCGGGCGTCCATCGCGGCCAGCGAGGCGCTGTCCAGCGTGGCGCGCTGGCGCTCGAAGATGTCGGTGTGGATCGCCGGGGCGACGCAGTTCACGCGCACTCCGTAGCGGCCCCACTCGAGCGCCACGCTGCGCGTCCATGCCATCACGGCGCCGCGCGAGGCCGCGTAGACCGCATTGCCGGCGAAGCCGCGCACGCCTTCGACCGAACCCATGTTGACGATCGAGCCGCCGTGTTCGCGCAGGTGGCGGAACGCCGCCTGGTTGGTCCAGGCGGTGGCGCGTGCGTTGGTGTCCATCAGCGTGTCCCAGTCCGTGTCGGTGACCTCGTGCGCGGCGCGGCTGCCGTGCGCGCCTGCCGCGTGCACCATGGCGTCGAGTCCGCCGAGCGCAGCGACCAGTTCGTCGAACACCCGTCCCGCCTCGGCCCGGTCGGTGATGTCGCAGCGCGCGGCGGGTACGTCGGGCGGCAGCTCGGGGGCATTGCGGTTGAACGTGGTCGCGACGCGCGCGCCGCATTCCGTGAACAGGCGCACCGCCGCGTTGCCGATGCCGCCGGCGCCGCCGGTGACGATGATCCGCTTGCCGTCGAGTCGTTGCATTGCCGGTTCTCCGTAGCAGTGGTTCGGGGCCCTTATACAACAGGCATGGCCGCCGGGCGATCCAGTGCTTGCATCGACATTAGGATACGCTAATATAAAAGCCGTCTTTTACACGACTGCTGGAGTTTCGCCATGAACCTCGATCGCTTCATCCTCGGTTTCGCGGGCGTGATGGTCCTGCTGAGCCTGGCGCTCGGCACCTGGGTGCACCAGTACTGGTATTTCCTGACCGCCTTCGTCGGCCTCAATCTGCTGCAGTCCTCGATCACCGGTTTCTGCCCGGCGGCGCTCGTAGCGCGCAAGCTCGGCGTCGGGCCAGGGCAGGCGTTTCGCTGAAGGAGCCGCGCGCCGGCGGGGTGCAGCCTCAGTGCGGCGCCTCGTCGTGCGCTCCCGATTTGAGTCGCACGATGCCGAGCGCCTTCAGCACGTACTTCTCGTAGACGGGTTCGGTGTTGCCGCTGGCCATCTTGTGCATGAAGTATTTCTCGAAGGCGATCTTCGCCAGGTGCACCCATTTGCCGCGCTTCGCCCACGTGAGGTTGCGCGGCGGGATCTGCGGCAAGGCGACGAAGGCGACGCCGTCGTCGCCGAGGTCCGCCAGGCAGATCGCGTTCCAGGTCGCGCGTGCGTCGGCGGCGCGACCGGCGAGGTCGGCCGCGATGTTGTGCGTGATCGCGGTGATCATCGACTCGATCATGTAGCCGGTTTTGGGCGCGCCCGTCGGCACCGGTGTGGCTTCCACCGGCGGGATCGCGACGCAGACGCCGGCAGCGAAGATAGTGCGCCAGCTCGGGTTGCGCTGGTGTTCGTCGATCAGCACGAAGCCGCGCGGATTGCACAGCCCCTCGACGGCGGCCACCGCGTCGACGCCGCGGAACGCCGGGATCAGCATCGTGAAGCGTGACGGCAGTTCCTGCTCGCGTCGCGGCTTGCCCTCGTCGTCGTGTTCGGTGATGTGCACCGCCGAGGCGGTGACCTCGTTGACCTTCGCGTTGGTGATCCAGCGGATATGGCGCTGGCGCAGCTCGGATTCCAGCAGGGTCTTCGAATCGCCGACGCCGCCGAGTCCCATGTGGCCGATGTACGGTTCGCTGGTCACGAAGCTCATAGGCACGCGGTCGCGGAGCTTGCGCCGGCGCAGGTCCGCGTCGAGGATCATCGCCATCTCGTAGGCGGGGCCGAAACAGCTCGCGCCCTGCACGGCGCCGATCACCACCGGCCCGGGATCGCGCAGGAACTCCTGGTAGGCGAGCGCCGCGCGTTCGGCGTGCGGCGTGGTGCACACGCTGTGCGTGTGCGCCTCGGGTCCGGTGCCGGGGATCTCGTCGAAGGCGAGCCGCGGCCCGGTGCAGAGCACGAGGTAGTCGTAGGGTTCCTCGCTCCCGTCGGCGAGTTCGAGCCGGTTCGCGGCCGCGTCGATGCGCGTCACCGCCTGCGCAACGAAACGCACGCCCTTTCTGGTGACATTCGGTCCGATGGGCACCAGCACCTGCTCCGGCTTGCGCCAGCCCACCAGCACCCACGGGTTCGACGGAGTGAACTGGAAATGCGGACTCGCGTTGATCAGCGTGACATCGTGTCCGCTGCCGAGCGTCTTCTTCAGGTCGTAGGCCGCCGGCATGCCGCCCAGCCCGGCTCCGAGTACCACGATCTTCGCCATCGCCGCGCCCTCCGGTGAACGACCTGAACCGGTCCTTTCCCCCCGGATCATACGGGACCGAAGCCGGGGTTCCAACGTGCAGCGCCGTGGCGAAGTCGCGTCTGGTCAGGACGCCTTAACGAAAGCTTAATGGGTGGTCCGCAGGATTGCGCCGCCCCGTTGCTGGTTGCCGGAGCCGGCACGCGGGCATAATGTGGGTTGATCGATCACCTGGAGGACACCCGCTCATGTGGAAGAACTCGACCGAACGTTACGGCTCGCTGCAGATCGCGCTGCACTGGCTGATGCTGGTGCTGATCGTCGCGGTGTACGCGGCGGTCCTGCTGCACGAGGCCTACCCGAAGGGCAGCGATCCGCGCAAGCTGCTGATGATGTTGCACTTCAGCTTCGGCATCACGGTGCTGGCGCTGGTCGTGGTGCGCATCGCGGCGCGCTTCTCCGGGCCCACGCCGCGCATCGTGCCGGCGCCGGCGGCTGCGGCGGACATGGTCTCGCGACTGATGCACCTGGCGCTGTATGCCTTCATGATCGGGATGCCGATCGCGGGCTGGCTGGTGTTCAGCGCCGAAGGCAAGGCGGTGCCGTTCTTCGGTATTGCCGAACTGCCGCAGCTGATCGCCGAGAACGAGGATCTCGCCGAAACCATCGAGGACTGGCACAAGGACATCGGCGAGTTCGGGTACTACCTGATCGGCTTGCATGCGATCGCTGCGCTGTACCACCACTATTTCGTCAAGGACAACACGCTGGCGCGCATGCTGCCCGCGAAGCGCGACGCCGCCTGAACCCCTCCCTCCCGGCTACCCCCGGCGTGGTGTTGCCGCGCCGGGGGAGCGTTCCGTAGTATCCCCGCGCTCCGGGTACTCCGTTCCCGGGCTACAGCGAGGATAGCCAGCATGAGCAGCAACGCCGCGCTCTGGGAGCGCCGCATCGCCGCGGTGGCGCGCGGGGTGTCCAGCGCCACGCAACGCTTCGTCGATCGCGCGCTGAACGCCGAGATCTGGGACGTCGAGGGCAAGCGCTACATCGACTTCGCGGGCGGCATCGGGGTGCAGAACACCGGCCACCGCCATCCGCATGTACTGGCCGCGATGGCCGCACAGCTGGAGCGCGTGGTGCATTCCTGCGTGCAGGTGATGCCCTACGAGCCGTATGTCGCGCTCGCCGAACGCCTCAACGCGCTGGCGCCGATCGCGGGGCCGGCAAAGACGCTGCTGTTGTCCACCGGCGCCGAGGCGGTCGAGAACGCGGTCAAGATCGCGCGCTACGCGACCGGCCGTCCCGGCGTGATCGCGTTCAGCGGCGGGTTCCACGGCCGGTCGATGATGGCGATGGCGCTCACCGGCAAGGTGGCGCCGTACAAGGCCGGCTTCGGGCCGTTTCCGGCCGACGTGTGGCACGCGCGCTTCCCGCATCCTTACCACGGTGTGGCGGTGGCGGACACGCTGGCGGACATCGCGCACCTGTTCAAGTGCGACGTCGAGCCGCGCCGCATCGCGGCCTTCCTGATCGAGCCGGTGCAGGGCGAGGGCGGTTTCACCGTGGCGCCGCCGGAGTTGATGCGTGCGTTGCGCGCGCTCGCCGACGAGCATGGGATCCTGTTGATCGCCGACGAGGTGCAGTCCGGTTTCGCGCGCACAGGCCGCTTCTTCGCGATGGAACACTACGACGTGCACGCGGACCTGATCACGACCGCGAAGTCGATCGGGGGAGGATTGCCGCTGGCCGGCGTGGTCGGACGCGCCGAGGTGATGGACGCGCCGCCGCCGGGCGGACTCGGCGGCACCTATGCCGGCAACCCGGTCGCCTGCGCGGCGGCGCTGGCCGTGATCGACGTGATCCACGAGGAGCGGGTGCTCGAGCGAGCGCAGGCGATCGGCGCGCGGTTCCGGGAACGCATCGGCGAGCTGGCGGCCGATCCGCGCAACGGCATCGGCGAGATCCGCGGCCTCGGCGCGATGGTCGCGTTCGAGCTCGTGCGGCCCGGCACCCACGAGCCCGATCCGGAGCGCACCCGCGCGCTCACCGCGCGCGCGGCCGAGCTGGGCTTGTTGCTGCTGAGTTGCGGCGTCTACGCGAACACGATCCGTGTGCTGGTGCCGATCACCGTCGAGGACGTAGTGTTCGAGGAAGGCCTGGCGCTGCTCGTCCGCGCGCTCGAGGAAACCGCATCCGGTTCGTGACGTCGTCGCACCCTCGCGTGCGCCGAACATGTCCTGTAGGTTCGGCCTGCGGCCGAACGGGTTTTCGGCACATGTCCGGGCACAGCCCGGACCTGCAGGCGACGCTGCTCAACCCGCCTCGGACTCCGCGCCGGCGGCGGTGCGCAGCAGCCCGCGGAACGCCTTGCGCGCGGAGCTGCGCCCGCGCACCACGTCGTAGACCTCGCGCGCGAGCGGCATGTCGACGCCGTGGCGCTCGGCCAGCGCCATCACCACCGGCGCGCTCTTCACGCCTTCGGCGACCATGTACATGCCGGTCACGATGTCGTCTATGGTGCGCCCGCGCGCCAGCTCCAGGCCGACGTGGCGGTTGCGGCTCTGCGCGCTGGTGCAGGTGGCGACCAGGTCGCCGACGCCGGCCAGGCCGGCGAAGGTCGCCGGCTTGCCGCCCATGGCGACGCCGAGGCGCGTGATCTCGGCCAGTCCGCGACAGATCAGCGCCGCGCGCGTGTTGTCCCCGGCGCCCTGGCCGTCGCCCATGCCGACCGCGATCGCGATCACGTTCTTCAGCACGCCGCCGAGTTCGCAGCCGATCACGTCGTCGTTGGTGTAGACGCGGAACAGCCCGCTGCTGAACAGCCGCTGCAGCGCGCGCACGATCGTCTGGTCCTCCATCGCGATCACGCTCGCGGCGGCGGATCCGGCCATGATCTCGCGCGCGAGGTTCGGTCCGGTCAGCACGCCGGCCGGATGGCCCGGAAGCACCTCGCCGATGATTTCGGTCATGCGCTTGCCGGTGCCGGCCTCGAGCCCCTTAGCCAGACTGATCACCGGCACCCAGGGCCGGATGTGCGCGCGCACCGATTCCAGCGTGGTGCGCACGAACTGCGACGGTACCGCGACCACGACCACGTCGGCGCCGGCGATCGCCTCGCCGATGTCGGCGGTCGCGCGCAGTGCCTCGTTCAGCCGCGCGCCGGGCAGGTATTTCTCGTTGGTGTGGCGCGTGTTGATTTCGGTGACGGTCGCGGCGTCGCGCGCCCACAGCAGCACCGGGGCGTTGCGTGCGACCAGCGAAGCGACCGTGGTGCCCCACGAGCCGCCGCCGAGGAGTCCGACCCGCATCTGTCTCATCGCTACCCGTCATCCGTTGTACGAACGCCGCGAAGTATTGCGCGGCGGGCTCGCCGCTCGCAAGGACGGGTCTGCTCCGGCGGAACATGGGCCGCGTTGAGCCTGGGCCGCGGCGGACGTGGCCGCCCGATCCAGCGCCAGCGGCAGTATGTCGGTGCATCCGTGGTCAACAAGGGCGTGCGCCTCGTTCATACTGTGCGCCCCGCATCCGTCCGCAAGGCATGCCGCGGGGTCCCCTGTTTCCAGAGATGTTCCCGATGTCCGACACCGTTGGCTCGTTCGCCGAGCTCGAATTGTCCGCACCCCTGCTGCAGGCGCTCGCCGATGTGGGCTACGAGACGCCCTCGCCGATCCAGCAGGCGTGCATCCCGCCGCTGCTCGCCGGCCGTGACCTGCTCGGCGAGGCGCAGACCGGCACCGGCAAGACCGCGGCCTTCGCGCTGCCGCTGCTGCAGCGGCTCGATCTCGCGCGCCGCGAACCGCAGGTGCTGGTGCTCACACCGACGCGCGAGCTGGCGATCCAGGTCGCCGAGGCGTTCCAGAAGTACGCGCACCACCTGCCCGGTTTCCACGTGCAGCCGATCTACGGGGGGCAGAGCATGTCGCTGCAGCTGCGCCAGCTGCGCCGCGGCGTGCACGTGATCGTCGGCACGCCGGGGCGCGTGATGGACCACCTCGAGCGCAACAGCCTGCAACTCGATGCGCTGCAGGCGCTGGTGCTCGACGAGGCCGACGAGATGCTGCGCATGGGATTCATCGACGACGTCGAGTGGATCCTCGAGCATACGCCGGCGGAGCGCCAGACTGCGTTGTTCTCGGCGACCATGGCCGAGCCGATCCGCCGCGTCGCGCGCAGCCACATGCGCGAGCCCTGCGAGGTGCGGATCAAGGCCGCCACGCGCACCGTCGCCGCGATCCGCCAGCGCTACTGGCAGGTCAGCGGAACGAACAAACTCGATGCACTGACGCGCATCCTCGAGGTCGAGGAGAGCCTGGACGCCGCGCTGGTGTTCGTGCGCACCAAGACCGCCACCGACGAACTCGCCGACCGCCTCGGCGCGCGTGGTTACGCGGTGGCCGCGCTGCACGGCGACATGAACCAGCAGATGCGCGAGCGCGTGGTCGAGCAGCTCAAGAGTGGCGCGATCGACATCGTGGTCGCCACCGACGTGGCGGCGCGCGGCATCGACGTCGCGCGCATCAGCCACGTGATCAACTACGACATCCCGTACGACACCGAGGCGTATGTGCACCGGATCGGGCGCACGGGCCGTGCCGGGCGCGAGGGAACCGCGATCCTGTTCGTGGCGCCGCGCGAGTTCCGCATGCTGCGCACCATCGAACGTGTCACGCGCGCGGCGATCGAGCCGTTCACGCTGCCGAGCCGCGAGGCGGTCGCGGGCAGGCGCGTCGCGCAGTTCCGCGCGCAGGTCGCCGAGGTGATCGCGAACGAACCACTGGACTTCTTCGCCGACGTCGTCGAGCAGATCGGCGCCGAGCACGATGGCGACCTCACGCGCGTGGCCGCGGCGCTCGCGTTCATGGCCCAGCGTGCGCGGCCGCTGCGTCTCGCGGAGCGCGAGGATGGCGACGAGTCCCGTGCCGAGCGCGCGCCGCGCGACGCCGGCGGGCCTCGCGATCGCGATGCGCGGCGAGCGGGCCGTGACGTGCCGCCGCGGGAGCCGCGCGGCGAGCGTCCGGCGCGTCCTCCGAGCGGCGCCGCGCTGGTCGCGTACCGGATCGAGGTGGGACGCGCGCACGGTGTCACGCCGCGCGAGATCGTCGGCGCGATCGCCAACGAGGGCGGGCTGTCGAGCCGCGAGATCGGTCGCATCGAACTGTGCGACGAGTTCAGCCTGGTCGATCTGCCCGCCGACCTGCCGGCAGAGCTGCTGGGCGTGCTGCGCAAGACCCGCGTGATGCAGCAACCGCTCGAAATCCGGCTCGCGAGCGATGAGGAGTCGGCGCACGCCGGGCGACGGGTGCAGGGCCCAAGGCACGAGGGGGCGGGCGAGCGGACGCGTCCGTCGTACGGCGGCGGGTCGCGCGACGACTCGCGCCCGCCGCGCGGTGACTCACGCCCCCCGCACGGTGACTCACGCCCCCCGCGTGGCGACACACGTCCGCCGCGCTCCGACTCGCGCCCCCCGCGCTCCGACACGCGCCCCCCGCGTGGCGACACACGTCCGCCGCGCTCCGACTCACGCGCGCCACGCTCCGACTCACGCCCGCCACGTGACGACACGCGCCCGCCGCGTCGGGAACCGCGGTTCGAAGCGCGCAGCGGCGACGATCCGATCCGGCGTCGTGCGCCGGGCGCCAAGCCCGCGGCGAAGGACCGCGGCCCGCGCGGTCCTCGGGACGGTTTTTCCGGTTCCGGCGCACGCAAGCCGCGGCGCAGCTGAACCGGCCACCAAAGAACGCTTGCTTCCGCCCGGCCCCTGCGTTCGAATGGGGGTGGGCGTTGCTTCCTTTTTTTTCGTCCCCATGATCTGGCGCAATTGCCTTCCACCCCCGGATCGTGTAAAAAAGATACCAACTGCTTGGTATGTGTATAACGAACTGACTGCCACTGGCGGTCGCAGGGGGAATCCATGCTGGTTCGCAGAACTGACGCCATCGACGCGCTGGCCGACCCCGGCGCTGCCGGCTGGGGCGCGATCGCTGCGGAGACGGTCAAGCTGATGCCGGCGCCCGCCGCCATGCAGCCGACCCGGTATATCGCGACCAAATGGCGTGACCAGGCCTACGGGGCCGTCGCCTCGCTGGACGTGCAGGGTGTGCACGACGGCGCCACGATCGCGTTCCGGCTGCGCTGGCGCGACTCGGCGAAGAACGCCGTGCGCTTCGAGAACACCGACTTTCCGGATGCCGCGGCGCTGCTGTTTCCGCTCGCCGCCGATGCGCCGCTGTTCATGGGCGCGCCGGGGCAACCGGTGAACCTGTGGTACTGGCGTGCCGATTTCCCCGAGCGTGCGCGCAGCGACGTGGCGAGCGGCATCGGCAGTTCGCGCGTCGTCGACGACACCGCCATCACCGCACGCGCCGCGCACGACGGGGAGTTCTGGTCCGTGGTGCTCAGGCGTGCGCTGAAAGTGCAGGCGAACGCTGCGGAATCGGTGCAGCTCGAACCGGGACAGCGCCTGCGCACCACCTTCGCGGTGTGGGAGGGCGGCAACCTGGAACGCGCGGGGATCAAGGCGTTTGCTCCGCAATGGGTGGAACTGGCAATCGAGGCCTGAAGGGCCGGGGAGACACGACGTGAACGCTCGAACCGATGTGGGCCGCATGATGGAAGGCCAGGTGGTGACGCCGAAGCGCCAGCTGGCGATGGTGTTCGATCTCAACAAATGCCTCGGCTGTCACACCTGCTCGATCTCGTGCAAGCGCCAGTGGACGCGCGAGGAGGGGATGGAGCACCAGTGGTGGGCGGTGGTGAACACCATGCCCGGCAAGGGCACGCCGAAGGACTGGGAAGGCATGGGCGGCGGCTGGAACGCCGAAGGCGAACCGAATCCGAGCCGCATCCCGCTGCGCGACGAGTACGGTGACGCCTGGCAGTTCAACAAGCAGGAGGTGTTCCACGGCGGCAAGGGCGTCGAGACCTACCTGGCGCCGACCAACCCCGACGGCAGCAAGCCGGGCTGGGGCCCGAACTGGGACGAGGACGAAGGCGGTGGTGAATACCCGAACTCGCACTTCTTCTACCTGCCGCGCATCTGCAATCACTGCACGCACCCGGCCTGCCTCGAGGCCTGTCCGCGCGGCGCGATCTACAAGCGCGACGAGGACGGCATCGTCCTCATCAACGACAAGCAGTGCAAGGGCTTCCGCTTCTGCATGGAGGCCTGTCCGTACAAGCGCATCTACTACAACCACGTGCGCGACATCAGCCAGAAGTGCATCTTCTGCTTTCCGCGCGTGGAGAAAGGCGTGGCGCCGGCCTGCGCGCGCCAGTGCCCCGGCCGGCTGCGTTTCGTGGGCTACCTCGACGACGAGAACGGCCCGATCCACAAGCTGGTGCACCAGTGGAAGGTCGCGCTGCCGCTGCACGGGGAGTACGGCACGCAGCCCAACGTCTACTACGTGCCGCCGCTGTCGCCGCCGCGCGTGGACGCCAACGGCAAGGTCGATCCTTCGAAGCCGCGCATTCCGCTCGACTACCTCGAGAGCCTGTTCGGGCCGCGCGTCGCCGAGGTGCTCGAGGTGATCAAGGCCGAGAAGGAAAAGAAGGCGCGTGGCGAAGCCTCCGAGCTGATGGACACGCTGATCGTCTACAAATGGCCCGAGGACATCTTCCCGGATTTCACGGTCGACCCCGCGGAACTCTGACAGGCAAGGCAAGAGGAGCGCAGCGATGAACACGACGATTTCCCGACGCGGTTTCCTGCGCGGCGCGACGAGCGCGATGACGCTGTCGCTGGTCGGCCTGCGGTTCAAGGGCGTGGCGTCGGCGCACGCGCAGACGCCCTTCGCGTTCCCGGAGGTGAGCTACAGCGGCTTCGAGGACGTCTATCGCGGCCAGTGGAAGTGGGACAGCGTCGCGAAGGGAACGCACTTCGTGAACTGCTGGTACCAGCGCGGCTGCAACTGGAACGTCTACGTGAAGGACAGCGTGGTCTGGCGCGAGGAGCAGGCCGGAACCTACGATCCCATCGACCCGAAGATCCCCGACTACAACCCGCGCGGTTGCCAGAAGGGCGCCTGCTATTCCGAGCGCATGTACGACGACTCGCGGGTGCGCCATCCGCTCAAGCGCGCAGGGGAGCGCGGCGCCGGCAAGTGGCAGCGCGTGAGCTGGGACGAGGCGCTGGACGACATCGCCGACCGCATGATCGACGTGATCGTGAGCGAGGATGGCCCGGGGTCGATCGTGTGGGACCAGGGCACCGCGCAGACCAACGGCGGCGCGGGACTGGCCATGCTGCGCACCACGCTGGTGCTGGATACCCCGGTGCTCGACGTGAACACCGAGATCGGCGACCACCGTCCCGGCGTGGCGGTCACGATGGGCAAGATGGTGTTCTGCAGTTCCTCGGACGACATCTTCTTCTCCGACCTGATCTTCATCTGGGGCGGCAACCCGATCTACACCCAGATCCCGAACGCGCACTTCATGCTCGAGGCGCGCTACAACGGCGCGAAGATCGTCACCATCGCGCCGGACTACTCGGCTTCCGCCGTGCACGCCGACCAGTGGGTGCCGGTCAGGGTCGCCACCGACGCCGCGCTCGCGCTCGGCATGGCGCACGTGATGATCGAGGAAGGCATCTACAACCGCGCCTTCGTGCAGGAGCAGACCGATCTGCCGCTGCTGGTGCGCACCGACAACGGGCGGTTCCTGCGCGAGGCCGACCTCGTCGACGGCGGCGCCGAGGACCGCTTCTACGTGCACGACGCGGCCAGGGGCGTGGTGCTCGCGCCGCAGAAGACGCTCGCGCTCGAGGGACTCGATCCAGCGCTCGAGGGCGAGTTCGAGGTCGACGGCGTGCAGGGCAAGCTCGGCGTGACACCGGTGTTCGCGCGCCTGCGCGAGCATCTGCGCCAGTACACGCCGGAGAAGGCGATGGCGATCTGCGGGACCGACGCCGACACGATCCGCGACCTCGCCCGCCAGCTGGCGAAGGCGCGCGCGGCGACCTGCGTCACGCAGTCGAACTTCTCCAAGTTCTACCACGGCATCGAGATGGAGCGCGCGCAGATCCTGTGCTTCGCGCTGGCCGGGCAGATGGGGCGCAAGGGCGCCGGCTACATGGGCTTCCCGTACATGTCGGTCGACGGCGTCGGCTCGCTGTCGATGGCCAGCGGCCAGCGCTCGCCCAAGCTCGCGCTGGCCGCGCTCGGGCTGAAGATGGCGCCCGACATCCTGAAGCTGAAATGGGAGGGCTACACCTCCGAAATGGTCATGTACGAGATGGGGCGGCGCAAGTATCCCAAGGGCGAATCGCTGTCGAGCCTGCTGTGGCTCTACCACCAGGGCGGCATGGAGGACACCTACGGGCGCACCGAGAAGTGGGACCCGGCGATGAAGCGCCCGCTGGCCTCGTACATGGACGAGGCCGTCGACAAGGGCTGGCAGCAGCGCCCGGCGCACCGTCCGCGCATCTTCATGGAAGCCGGCGGCAACGTCCTGCGGCGCTTCCGGGCCTTCGACAAGGTCGCCGAACGGCTGCTGCCCACGCTGGACCTGATGGTCACGATGGACTGGCGCATGAGCAACACGGCGCTCTACAGCGACTACGTGCTGCCCGCCGCGGCGTGGTACGAGAAGGACGACATCACGTGGGCGACGCCGCTGTCGCCGTTCTCGCAGGTGATCACGCGCGCCGCCGAGCCGATCGGCGAGGCGAAGCCCGACTGGGAAATCTACTGCCTGCTGCTGAAGGCCATCCAGCGCCGCGCGGCGGAGCGCGGGCTGACGGGTTTCCGTGACCGTCATGGCCACGAGCGCAGCTTCGACGTCTACGACGAGTTCACCTTCGGCGGCCGCTACCACGAGGGTAACGTCGAGGAGTTCCTCGACCTGCTCCTCGACGTCTCGACCAACGTCGGCGACGTGAACTGGGAGCAGATCAAGAAAAAGGGTTTCCAGCGCTTCACCTCGCTGGCCGAGAACGACTACCTCACGGTGGGCAACGCCACCGACGTCAGCGAGAGCGACACGATCACGGCGGGACTGTGGCACACGGAGAAGAAAATGCCGTGGCCGACGATGACGCGGCGCATGCAGTTCTGCATCGACCACCCGTTCTACGAGGAGCTCGGCGAGGTGCTGCCGGTGCACAAGGACCAGCCGGCGATCGGCGGTAACTACCCGCTGCAGATGACCGGCGGCCATACGCGCTGGTCGATCCACGCGACCTGGCGCGACCAGAAATACATGCAGCAGCTCGAACGCGGGGAACCGCTGATCCTCATCGGCGTCGAGGACGCGGCGGCACGCGGCATTGCCGACGGCGACCACGTGCGGTTGTTCAACGACGTTGCCTCGGCCGAGCTGATGGCCAAGGTCGTGCCGTCGATCCGACCCGGCCAGGTCACGGTCTACCACGCGTGGGAGCCGTTCATGGCCAAGGGACGCACCACCTACACCTCGGTGACGCCGAACCCGATCAATCCGTTGCAGCTGGCCGGCGGCTACTTCCACATCCAGGCGCGCGATGCGGAATTCACGCCGGGCTCCACGGACCGCGCCACGCACGTCGAGGTCGAGAAGATCGTGCGGGCCGAACGCATCGCGGTGCGGCAACTGAACTGAAGTCGAAGAACACGAAGGGGGAGCGGATACCATGAGCGACGGGGTTGCCGGAGACGGCGAACACGAGGTGCCGGAGGTGGAACTGAGCGAGCAGGCGCTGCTCGCGACGGCACGGCACAACACGGGTCTGCAGGACTTCGGCGACGAGGCCGACTGGAAGGAAGGCTTCACGCGGCTGCTCGCCTCGCTCAACGACGAGGCGCGGCTGAACAAGGTGGGCCGCCTGATCGCGTTCGGCGAGCTGCTGCGCCATCTGGAGAACCGCCTCCAGGTCACCGAAGACATACGCCGCAATCCGTCGATTCTCGCGGTGGAGATCCGCAAGCCGGTGTTCGTGGTCGGACTGCCGCGCACCGGCTCGACGATCCTGCACGACCTGCTCGCACGCGACCCGGACAGCCGCGTGCCGATGACCTGGGAAACCCACTACATGTCGCCGCCGGCGGAAGCGGCCACCTACGACACCGATCCGCGCATCGCCCGCTGCGAGGCGCACTTCGAGCGCACCTCGCGCGCGCTGATCCCGGAGTTCCAGGCTATCCACGAGATGGGCGCGCAACTCGCGCAGGAATGCCTGATGCTCAACGCCTTCGACTTCAGGAGCGTGATCTTCGCGAACCAGTTCCGTATTCCGTCCTACGAGCAGTGGGTGGAAACCGTCGACCAGACGCCGGTGTACCGTACGCACAAGCGCCTGTTGCAGTACATGCAGTGGCACAACCCGAAGCAGCGCTGGGTGCTGAAGAGCACCGGCCACCTGTTCGCCCTGGATGCGCTGTACACCGTCTATCCGGACGCGCAGGTGGTGATGACGCACCGCGACCCGCTGAAGCTGATCGCCTCGCACTGTTCGCTGGTATCGATGGCCTGCAGCATGGGCAGCGACCAGGTCGACAAGCGCGAGGTCGGCGAGCAGTGGAGCGTGTCGTGGGAGCGCGCGATGCGCAACGGCGTGGAGTTCCGCCGCACCCGTCCCGAGGCCGCGACGATCTTCGACATGCACTTCGCCGAGCTGGCGCGCGACCCGCTGGCGATGGTGAAACGCATCTACGCGCATTTCGGACTGTCGCTGTCGGCGACCGCCGAGGCGCGCATGCGCGATTTCATCGACAACAATCCGAAGGAGCGCCACGGCGTGCACCGCTACCGCATCGAGGACTTCGGCCTGGATGCAACGCGCGAGCGTGAGCGCTATCGCTTCTACCAGGACTATTTCGCGGTCGCGAACGAAGGTTGATCGTCGCGCCAGCCACTCACCCGGAGACCCCATCGATGAACGACAACAAGCAAACCAGCGTGCAGGCGTGGGAGAAATTCTGCGAAGACCTGAAGCGCGCGGGCAGCGTGCTGGCGCGCCCCGCGACGCCCGACGACGAGCTCACCCAGGCCGAAGGGTTGCGCAAGCTGGTGCGCATGATCCGCATGGGCTTCGAGGCGAGCCTCGAATACGGCAATACCGACCATCCCGAGGTCTACCAGCTGGTGACCGCGACCACGCTGGGTGAAGGCGAGACCTCTGACTCGCGTTACTACCAGGCGGTGATCGACGGCTCGAAGAGCTACCGCCTGCGCGGCACGCGCGGTGAAGCGCCGTACATGGAGTTCACCGTCTACGCCGGCAAGATCGGGCTGGACGCGACCAGTGCGCAGGTCGGTGCGATCACCGAGCGGGATCTTGTCGTGCATCCGGACGGCACCTTCGACCTGTTGCTGGCACCCGAGCTCACGCCCCAGCAGCAGGCGGGCAACTGGATCCGCACCACACCCGAATCCACCGTGGTGTTCATCCGCCAGTACGCGCACGACTGGAGCAGGACGCAGGGTGCCACGTTCACCATCGAGTGCATCGGCGCCAGCGGCGATCGCCCGCCGCTGACGATCGCCGAGGTCGGCCACGCGATGCAACGCACCAGTGCCTACGTGGCGCGCTCGGTCAACATCTGGGCCGCGATCGTCGACCAGCGGCGCGCCGCCGAGCCGAACCGCTTCTTCGTGTTCGAGGTGGAGCAGGACCCGGACGAATCACCGGAGATGCCGACCGGGCACCGCTTCTCGTCGGGGTATTTCCGCCTTGCGCCGAACCAGGCGTTGCTGGTCACCTTCAAGCCGGCCGAGGTGCCGTACTGGGGACTGGACACCACCAATTACTGGTTCGAACCGATCTCGTACATGGACCATCGCAGCCACTTCAACAACCGCACGGTGCGTTACGAGCCCGACGGCAGCGTGCGCATCGTGATTGCGGCGCGCGATCCCGGCATGCCGAACTGGATCGACACGCGCGGACACCTCGAGGGCCCGATGATCTTCCGCTGGTCGCGCACCGCGCTGCCGGTCCCCGACATCGCCGCGCAACTGATCACCCTCCCGTAGGTCCGGGCTGTGCCCGGACAATCGTTCCCCGCCGCAGGTCCGGGCTGTGCCCGGACAGGTTCGGGCGCAATGTTCGGCCACAGGCCGAACCTACGTGGGCAATGTTCGGCCACAGGCCGAACCTACGCGGCGTGCGACGGCGGGATTCCCAAACGCGCCAGGTTTAGTGCGCTCGCCTCCACGTAGCGGTCGGCGGCCGGGTCGGCCACCCACAGCGTGTCGCCGGGCGTGGCGCGGTAGCCCAGCTTCTGCAGATCGACCTTGCGCAGCTTGAAGGTCGGCGTGATGTCGGTGTCGTCGCTGACGCGCACGAACACCGGCACTGCGTACGACGGCAACTGCTCGCGTGCGAGCCGGTACAGCGCCGCCGGATCGAAGGCGTGGCCCGGCTGCATCACGATCGTCGCCATGCCGGCGCGGCCCTCGTTGCCGGGAATCGACACGCCGTAGACCGTGACGGTTTCCACGCCGGGGGCATCGCCGAGCACGTTCGCGACTTCGGTGGTCGAGACGTTCTCGCTCTTCCAGCGGAAGGTGTCGCCGACGCGATCGACGAAGTAGTAGTAGCCGTCGGCGTCGCGGCGGAACAGGTCGCCGGTGCGCAGCCATGCGTCGCCGGGGCGGAAGGCGTTGCGCAGGATCTTCTTCTCGGTGGCCTCGGGGTCGGTGTAGCCGTCGAAGCGCCCGCCGGTCACCCCGGGCAGTTCGAGGATCATGCCGAGCATCTCGCCGACCTCGTCGTCCGCGCAGTCCATCAGCGTGCCGTCGGCGTTGCGCAGGTAGCAGTCGCGGTCGCGGTCGTAGCGCACCAGGCGCGCGTTGCTGCGCTCGGGGAACGGGATGCGCCCGCACGAGCCGACGCGGTTGTCGAGGTTCATCAGCCCGACGTTGATCTCGGTGCCGCCGTAGCCCTCGATCATCTGCGTGACGCCGAAGCGTTCCTGGAACGGCAGCCAGATCGCCGGACTCAGGCCGGAGCCGGTCATCGCGCGCAGGCGGTGGTCGCGGTCGTCGGGGTGCGGCGGCTGGTTGTACAGGTAGCGGCACATCTCGCCGCTGTACTGTGCGACGGTGACGCCGTGTTCGCGCACATCGGCCCAGAACCGGCTGGCGCTGAAGCGCCGGCGCAGCACCACACGGCCGCCGCTCGCCAGCGCGTTCGACATCAGCGACATCAGCGCCGCGACATGGTAGAGCGGCAGCGCGCAATAGAACACGTCGTCCTTGCCTGCCTCGAGCAGCGCGGCCCAGCCTTCACCCACCCCCAGCCAGCGCGCGTGCGTGATCCGTGCGGCCTTGGGCAGCCCGGTGGTGCCGGAGGTGAACACCAGGCACAGCGTGCTGCTGCCGGTCACCTCGCTACGCAGTGCCGGGTCGGGGTTGGTGGCCGGTTGCGCGGCGATGTCGGCATCGATGTGCCGGCAGCCGGGCGGGGTGGGGCCCTGGTTCTCGTCCGCGATCGCGAGCAACGGCAGCGTGTCGCCGACGCCGGGCGTGCGCGTGATGCGCTCACCGCACTCGCTGCCGACGAACAGGCGCTGGCTGCCGGTGGTGGCGAGCGCATGGCGCAGCGCCTCGCCGCTCGCCTGCGTGTTGATCAGCGCCGACACGCAACCGATCTTCGCGAGCCCGAACCACACGAACAGGTACTCCGGCCGGTTCTCCATCAGCAGTGCCGCCACGTCGCCCGGGCGCAGCCCGGACGCCAGCGCGTGGTGCGCGAAGCGGTTCGCCTGCGCGTTGACCTCGCCGTAACTCAGCGCGCGTCCGTTCCACAGCAGGAAGGGGCTGTCCGGGGACGCCGCGGCGCGCTCCTCCAGGCGGTCGGCCACCGTGTAGTGCTGCTCGGGCGTGTGTTTCATCATGCCGGCCGAGAGGCGGTCCAGCTTCGCCTGGGTCTGTTCGCGCGTGGTCATGGGGGCTCCCGTCCGTCTGCCGTTCGATGCTTCAGATCGCGCCGCCGCAGACCGCGAGGGTCTGGCCGGTCACGAAACTCGAGGCGCTGCTCGCGAGGAACAGCACCGGTCCGACGATCTCCTCCGGTCGCGCCGAGCGCTTCAGCATCGTGACGCCCTCGGAATACTCGAGGAAGCCCTGCATCTGGCTCGCCAGATCGTCGAGCATATCGGTGAGGAACGGCCCCGGTGCGAGCGCGTTGACGCGGATGCCGAGCGAGGCCCACTCGTCGGCCATGCTGCGTGTCAGCGCGACCATCGCCGCCTTGCTCGAGGTGTACATCGCGAGGTGCCCGGGCGAGCGCAGCGCGCCCATGGTGGCGATGTTGACGATCGAGCCGCCGCCGGACCCGGCCATGCGCGCGGCGACCAGCGACGACAGATGCATCGGACCCTTGGTGTTGACACTGTAGATGCGGTCGAACATCTGCTCGGTGGTCTGCGTCAGCGGCATCATCTGCTGCGTCATGCCGGCGTTGTTGACCAGCACGTCGCAGCGGCCGAACCCGGCGTAGGCGGCGTCGACCAGTGCATCGACCTGCTGCCAGTCGCCGACGTCGCAGCCCAGCGCGAGCGCGCGTCGCCCCAGCGCTTCGATCTGGTGCGCCACGTCCGCGCAGGCCTCGCGGGTGCGTGCGGTGACGATCACGTCGGCGCCGGCCGCGGCCAGTCCCAGCGCGATCGCGCGCCCCAGTCCGCGGCTCGCGCCGGTCACCAGCGCGACCCGGCCGCCCAGATCGAACAATTCCTTCGGGTGTGTCATGCGTGCGGGCTCCTGTGGCGATCAGAAACATTCCGATCACTTGCTTTGTTTTTTGGCGGACTATAGCATAGCTCGCAGTGTGGATGAAAACCGCTCCCGGGCGGGCGGATCGACGGGAAATCGCATGAGCAGGCAGCGCCGTACCCAGGAAGAGCGCAGCGCGAGCACGCGCGAGAAGGTGATCAGCGCGGCCATAGAGTGCATCGTCGAGGAAGGCCTGCACGCGACCACCGCCGCGCGCATCGCCGCACGCTCGGGAGTGACCTGGGGCGCGATCGTGCACCAGTTCGGCGACAAGGACTCGGTGCTGTACGCGATCGTCGAGCGCAACGCCGAGATCTACACCAGCCTGCTCACCGAGGCGCTGGGGCGCGCCGGACCGACGCCGCGCGAGCGCGTCGCCGCGCTGATCGATACCACCTGGCAGTACATCAACGAGCCGTCCGCGTTCGCGTTCAACGAACTGATCATCCACAACCGCGCCACCCGCAACGAGCGCCTGCTGCAGCAGCAGGAAGAGCTGTCGAACGCGTATGTGCAGACGATGTGGGAACGCTTCTTCGGCGAGTTCGACATTCCGGCCGGGACGCTCGACACGGTGCGCAACCTCACGCTGGGAGCGCTGCACGGCTTGTCGATCATGCGGCTGATCTCGCCGAGGCTGCGCCCGCGCTACCGCAAGGAGATCGCGGCCCTGAAGAAGTTCGCGCAGGACCTGATCGATCCGCCCGCCATGGGCGCCACCGGAGCACCGCAGACATGAAAGCAGTCGTCGCCCTGGACCACGGCAGTCTCGCCGTGCGTGAAGTGACCCTGGACGCACCGCGCTCGGGCGAGGTCGGGATCCGCATGGTGGCGGCCGGCGTCTGCCATTCCGATCTCTCGGTGCTGAACGGCACCGTGCCGATGCCGCTGCCGATGGTGCTGGGCCACGAAGGCGCCGGGATCGTCGAGCGGCTGGGGCCGGGTGTCGCCGGCCTGGCGGTCGGCGATCACGTGGTGCTGTCGTTCATTCCCGCCTGCGGTGGCTGCCATTTCTGCATCCACCACGAGCCGCACCTGTGCGTGGCCGGATCGCCGGCGGGCCTGATGCCCGACGGCAGCTCGCGGGTGCGCCTGGACGGCCGGGAAATCGGCGTGATGGCGATGCTCGGCTGCATGGCCGAGCGGGTCGTGGTGCCGGCGATGAGCGTGCAGAAGATCGATCCGGCGATCCCGCTCGACCGCGCCGCGCTGGTGGGCTGCAGCGTGATGACCGGCGTCGGCGCGGTGGTCTCGACCGCGCGCGTCAAGCCGGGTTCCACGGTCGCGGTGTTCGGCTGCGGCGGCGTGGGGCTGTCGGTGATCCAGGGTGCGCGGCTGGTCGGCGCGCGGCGCATCGTCGCGGTCGACATGCTCGATTCCAAGCTCGATTACGCGCGCCATTTCGGCGCCACGCACACGGTGCGCGCCGACGGCGACGCGGTGGCCGCGGTGCGCGAGGCGACCGGCGGCTGGGGCGCCGACTACTGCTTCGAGGTGACCGGCAAGCCGCCGGTGATGGAGCAGGCCTGCGCGGCGGCGCGCCGCGGCGGCACCGTGTGCGTGATCGGCATCGGCCACTACACCGAGAGCTTCCCGCTGAATGCCTGCGGTTTCCCGGCCGAAGCCAAGACCGTGATCGGCTGTATGTACGGCAACGCGAACTTCCGGGTCGACATGCCGAACCTGCTCGAGCTCTACCTCGCGAAGCGGCTCGACCTCGACGCGATGATCACCCGCAGCTACACCATCGACGAGGCGCCGCAGGCCTTCGACGATCTGCTCGGTGGCGTCAACGCACGCGGAGTGATCGTGCTGTGAACGCCGGCGAGGCCCGCTCCCGGCTGTTCGGGCTGCTCGGCGAATGCTTCACCTACCCGGACGCCGAGTTCGTCGCGGCGGTCGCCGACGGCTCGCTGGCGGCGTTGCTGGCCACGCTCTGCGACGCGATCGATCCGCGGCTGCGCGCCGGGCTCGATCTGGCGCCGCTCGCCGATCCCGCGCTGCAGCTCGAGGCTCTCGCGGTCGAGTACACGCGGCTGTTCGATGCCGGTGCGCGCGGCACCGGTTGCCCGCTGAACGGCGGGCTGCAGGTGGGGCCGCAGATGAAGGTGATGGAAGAGGCGGTGCGCTTCTACAACCACTTCGGGCTCACGCTCGCCGAGGACCGCAAGGAACTGCCCGATCACCTCACGACCGAGCTCGAGTTCCTGCACTTCCTGGGCGCCGGCCAGCAGGCGCTCGCGGCGCGCGGCGAACCGGTGCTCGCCTACGAGCTCGCGCAACGCGATTTCATCGCACGCCACCCGGGGCGCTGGGTGCCGGTGATGCGCGGCAAGCTCGCCGCGCTGCAGCCGCTGCCGTTTTTCCTCGCGCTGACCGATCTGCTGGCGCGCCTGCTCGCGCACGAGCTCGCGCGGCTGCAGGCCGCGCACGGGGAGGCGTCGCTGAAGGTGTCGGGGGACCTGCCGTTCGGCGGCGCCTGAGCACGCCGCCGAACGATTCACAGGCTTTCAGCCGATGTTCGCCTGCCCGCCGTCGAGGCCGATCGTCTGCCCGTTCACATAACCCGCGGCCGGCGAGCACAGCAGCGCGACGAAACGCCCGATGTCCTGCTCGCAGTCGCCCACGCGGCCCATCGGCAGCGTCTTGAAGAAGGTCGCCGCCTCGGCGGGATTCTTCTCCATCCACCACGCAAGCCCGGGTGACATCGCGTGCGGCAGGATCACGTTGGTGCGGATGTTGTCCTTGCCCCACTCGCAGGCGGCGGCGCGCGTGAGCTGGCGGATCCCGTCCTTGACCGCTGCGTACGCGCCGTAGCCTGACATGTCCCAGCGCCTGGTCGCCGAGCTCGAGAGATTCACGATCGAGCCGTCGCCCTTCAGGTACGGGTAGCACAGCTTCATCAGGCGGAACGTGGCCAGCGGGCCGGACTGGAAGCCCGCCTCGAATGCCTCGTCGCTCACCGCGAACAGATCGCCGTTGGGTACTTCCTGCGCGTTGTTGACCAGGATGTTGATCCCGCCGAAGTGGTCCGCCACGGCCTGCACGCAGCCGGTCAGCGACTCCAGGCTCTTCACCTCGCAGACCACCGCCAGCGCTTCGCCGCCGCGCTTGCGGATCTGTGCGACCGTGTCTTCCAGCTTGGCCAGCGTGCGCCCGGTCACCGCCACCCGCGCGCCTTCGGCGGCCAGCGCCAGCGCGATTCCCTGGCCCACGCCCTGTCCGGCGCCGGTCACCAGCGCCACCCTGCCGTCGAGCATTCCCATCGTGATCGTCCTCCGTTCGTTGCGTTGCGAAAAAAACCGCCGTGAGCGCGCGTGGTGCGCGCGACCACGGCGGTTGCGGTCAAAGCGTGGCGATGAATCCGGCGCGGATGTCTTTCTTCAGGATCTTGCCGGAGGCGTTGCGCGGCAGGTGCTCGTCGCGCACCTGCACGTAGTGCGGCACCTTGAAGTGCGCGAGCTGGCCGGACGCGAAGCGGCGCAGGTCCTCGGCATCGAAGCGTGCGCCGGGCGTGCGGTGCACCACCACCGCGAGCTGCTCGCCGAGCGCCTCGTCCGGCACGCCGAAGGCGGCGACCTCGTCGACACCGTCGAATTCCAGCAGCGCCGCCTCGATCTCGGCCGGATAGATGTTCTCACCGCCGCGGATCACCATGTCCTTCGCGCGGTCGGAGAGGAACAGGTAGCCGTCGGCGTCGAGGTAGCCGATGTCGCCGCTGTCGAACCAGCCGTCGCGAAACTCGCGTGCGGTTGCGTCGGGCCGGTTCCAGTAGCCGCTGACCAGCGTCGGTGTCTTCACCCACAGGCGCCCCGGTGTGCCCGGAGCGCACTCGTTGCCTTCGTCGTCGCGCACGCTGAGTTCGACGGTGGGATGCAGGAAGCCGGCACTGCCGGGTTTCTCGCGGAACGGCCGACCGGTGCACGCGCTGCCGTTGGAGTTGGTCTCGGTGAGTCCCCAGCCGGCGCCGGGGTAGGCGTCGGGGATGCGCTCCATCAGCAGCCGCGCGGTGCGCGGCGGCGTGGCCGCGCCACCGCCGCCGATGCCGCCCAGGCTGGAGACGTCGGTCTGCGCGAACAGCGGTGATTCGAGCAGTTCCTGCAGCATCGCCGGCGCTGCGCTGATCGCGGTGACGCGCTCGCGCTCGATCAGTTCGAGTGCCTTCGCGACGTCCCACTTGTACATCATCACGATGCGCCGCCCGGCGCGCAGCGCGCACAGGAACACCGCATGACAGCCGCTCACGTGGAACAGCGGTACGGTCAGCATCTGCGTCGGCGGGTAGCCCTTGCGCATCATCGCGCCGATCGCCTCCGGGTTGATCATCGCCGAGGCCATCGCCTGGCACTCGAAGTTCAGGATCGACTGGCACACCGCGCGTTGCGTGGACAGCGCTCCCTTCGGCGCTCCGGTGGTGCCGGAGGTGTACATCATCAGCGCCGGCGCCTCGGGATCGACGTCGGCGCAGGGCAGTGTGGTGTCGGTGTGCGCGGCGATGAACGAATCGAGTGACTGCGTGCCGGCCGGCAGCGTGCCGTCGCCGGGGCGCGCGACGATCGCCGGCAGCGCGCTCTGCGCCAGGTGCGCGGCGAGCAGTCCGGCGCGCTGGCGGTCGCAGAACACCGCGCGCGCTCCGGAGTCCTCGAGCGCGAAGGCGAGCTCGCGCGCCTGGCCCCAGCTGTTCAGCGGCACCGCCACCGCGCCCAGCGTGGTGATGCCGACGAAGGCGCTCATCCACTCGGGGTAGTTGCGCATCGCGATCGCCACCCGGTCGCCGGGCCGGATCCCGAGCCCGTCGCCGAGCGCGTGCGCGATGCGCGCGCCCTGCCCGAGCAGCGCAGCGAAGCTCCAGCGCTCGCCCTCGTAGACCAGGAACTCGCGCTCGCCGTGCGCGAGCGCCTCGGCGTGGATCCGCGCGAGGTTCCTGGGTGCGTTGCGGTAGACGCGGTAGCTGACGCCGTCGATCGTCGCCTGCTCCAGTTCGAACGGGGCCCCGGGCGCGGTGATGCGCGCCACGGCCTGGTCGTATTCGGCCTTGATCGTGCTCATGCCGGCGCCCTCAGAAATGCACGCCTTTCATCAACTGCGCCATCGCGATCTGCTCCGAGGTGACCTCCGGCGGCGTGGGCGCCGTGGGCAGTCCCTTGGCAGCGTCCGAATCGGGGAACATGCGGAACGTCGCGTTGTTCACGATCTCGGAGAACTTCGGGAACACCGTCGCCGCGAAGTGCTGCACCCAGCCCATGCCGGTCGCCACGCGCGATTTGCGGCTGATCAGCGCGTCGACGATCATGTCCACCGCCTCATGCACCTCGAGCGCCGGCGCATACTCGTAAATCTTGGTCGGCGCGATCATCTCGGTGCGCACCAGCGGCATGTTGATGTTGGTGAAGTGGATGTTGCGGTCCGAGAACTCGGCGGCCGCGCACAGCGAGAAACCCTCGAGCGCGGACTTCGAGGCGATGTACGACGAGAAGCGCGGCGGATGGCCGAGCACGCCCATCGACGAGATGTTGATGATGTGCCCGTGCCGGCGCCGATCCATTCCGGGCAGCGCGCGCAGGATGAAGCGCAGCGCGCCGAAGTAGTTGAGCTGCATCGTGCGTTCGAAGTCGTGGAAGCGGTCGTAGGCGAGCGCGACCGAGCGGCGGATCGAGCGGCCGGCGTTGTTGATCAGCACGTCGACGCCGCCGTGCTCCTCGTCGATGCGGCGCATCACCTCGTCGACGGCGGCCAGGTCGGCGGCGTCGCAGACATAGCTGTACGCGCGGCCGCCCTGGGCGGTGATCTCGGCGCAGGTCTCGTCGAGCTTCTCCTGCGTGCGGGCCGTGATCACCACGCGCGCGCCGGCGGCGGCGAGGCGGATCGCGGTGGCCTTGCCGATGCCGGCCGAACCGCCGGTGATCAGCACCACGCGGTCCCTGACCTGCCCCTCGAGCGTGCGATCGACGAACAGGTCGGGGTCGAGGTTGCGCTCCCAGTAGTCCCAGATGCGCGCCGCGTAGCGCTCGAGCTTCGGCGGATTGATGCCGCTGCCCTCGAGCAGCCGCCGCGTCTGGCGGCTGTCGTATTTCGTTTCGTATTTCGTGAGGATCGAGGCCGATTCGGGCATGCCGATGCGCTCGAAGACCGCCGCCTTCAGTCGCTTCACCGGCGGCAGCTTGTTCAGCAGTTCGACCAGCGCGGTGGGCACGAAGTCGAAGATCTTGGGGTCGAAGCGCAGGCTGAACTTCGGCGCGTGCGCGGCCTCGGCGAAGATGTTCATCATCTGCCCGGTGCTGTAGTGCTCGGTGTCGACGATGTGGAAACAGCCGCCGTCCTGGCCGTCGAGGTGCGCGAGGTAGTCGATGGCGTTGACCACGTAGTCGACCGGCACCAGGTTGTTCACGCCGGACTCGACGCCGACCAGCGGCATCCATTTCGGCAGGATGTTGCGGATGCGCTGGATGGTCTTGAACGAGTAGTACGGACCGTCGATCTTGTCGATCTCGCCGGTGCGCGAGTGCCCCACCACCGCCGCAGGGCGGTAGATGCGGTAGGGCACGCGGCAGCGCTGGCGCACCATCTTCTCGGATTCGTGCTTGGTGCGGAAGTACGGGTGGTCGAGGTTTTCCGCTTCCTCGAACATGTCCTCGCGGAAGGTGCCGCGGTAGAGCCCGCTGACCGCCACCGAGCTGACGTGGTGGAAGCAGCGCACGCCGAGCTTCTCGGCGGTCTGCACCGCATACAGCGTGCCGGCGACGTTCGCCGCGTGCTGGCTCTCGGCGCTGGCGGCCATGTCGTAGATGGCGGCGAAGTGGAAGAAGTGGTCGATCTTCCCGGCCAGCGCGCGGAGCTCCGCGTCGGCGATCCCGAGTCCGGGTTGCGTGATGTCCCCGACCAGCGCGACGATGCGCTCGGCGGCTACGGGGAAGCGTGCCTTCAGTTCATCGAGTTTGGGCAGGGACGATTCGCGCACGAGCACGTGGATGGTGCCGGGACGGGCCAGCAGGTTCTCGATGAAGAAGCGGCCGATGAAACCGGTTCCGCCGGTGACCAGATAGTTCATGCTCGTACTCCGTTGTTGGCATTATCGGGGTCGCTGTCGGGGCTCAGCGGTACTTCGCGAGGTAGACCCGCTCGAAGAAGCGCTTCGCCCAGTGCATCGCGCGCATCGGCGGCAGCGTCACGGTGCGGCGTTCAGTACGCCAGACCAGCGTGCCGCTGTCCAGTGCGTCGATGATGCACATCAGTTCGGCCCGGAACGCGGCCTGCACGGGCCTGCCGGCCAGTGCGTCCAGCAGGTTGCGCACCGCGACGCGCGCCTGCAGTTCCGCCATGTGCGCCTGCTTGGGCATCCAGTCGGGGCCTGGATAGCTGCCGCAGTCGCCGCAGACGTAGACGTGGTCGTGGCCCGGAACGCGGCACTGCGTATCGGCCGTGATCAGTCCGCCGGGCGAGCGTGGCAGCGGGGTGTCGTCGAACCACGCGTCGCCGGTCATGCCCGGCATGAACAGGATCAGCTGTGCCGGGATCTCGCCGGCGTCGGTCACGACCCGGTCGGCCTCGAAGCGCAGCGGCTTCTCGCCGAGCCGGGTGACGATGCCGCGCTGGCGCATCCCGGCCAGCAGCTGCCCGACGGTCTTCTCCCCGAGCCGCTTGCCCGGCTCCTGCGACGGGTTGAAGAACACCAGCTCGAAGCGCTCGCGGCGGCCTTCGCGGCGCAGCTGGCGGTCGATGCCGAACAGGAACTCGAACATCGGGCCGCCGCGCATCGCGTTGGGCTCGGCCGGGTTGGCGCCGAAGCCGATCGCGATCGTGCCGCCCTCGAGGTCGCGCAGGCGGTCGCGGATCGCCTCGGCGGCGGCGATGCCCTCGCAGGGAACGATCGCGTGCTCCAGCCCGGGGAGCTTGCGGAGGAAGCGCCCGCCGGTGGCGATCAGCAGCGCGTCGTTCGTGATCTCGCCGGCGCTGGTGCGCAGCACGCGTGCCGAGGCGCCGAAGCCGCTGGCGCTTGCCTGCATGTGGCGCACGCGCTGGCGTGCGAGGAAGTTGCCGAGCGGCACCACCAGCTGCTCGCGCGAGCGCAGTCCGGCCGGAATCCAGATGATGCCCGGCAGGTAGTGCAGCTCCGCCCGCGGGGCGACCAGCGTGATCTCGGCCCGCGCGTCGCGCGCACGCAGCTCGCGCACGGCGGCGAGCGCGCCGAAGCCGGCGCCGACGACGGTGATGCGGGCGGGGTGGTTCATGCGGGCTGCGTCCCTGGCCTTACCGAAAGTTGATGGTCGCCGCATTCGCGGTCGATGGCAACGGCGTCCTGTGCGGTACCGCCCGCGCCGGGCAGGGGGGCGTGCGGGCTGCGGCGTGGCGCGTTTATACTCGTCCGACCGCTCCAGCCAGACCCGCGAGGATCCACGATGTCGACGTCCCAGTATTCGCACCTGCTGTCGCCCGGGCGCATCGGCCCGATGGAACTGCGCAACCGCATCGTCGTGATGGCGATGGGCGTGAACCTCGGCGAGGACGACGGGGTCAGCGGTGACCGCATCGTCGCCTTCCACGAAGCGCAGGCGCGCGGCGGCGCGGCGCTGATCATCTCGGGCGCCTGCGGCGTGATGTATCCGATCGGGCAGGTGCAGCCGTGGCAGATCGGCATCTCCGACGACCGCTTCATTCCCGGCATCGCGCGGCTGGCCGAGGGCGCGCACCGCCACGGCGCGAAGTTCGCGGTGCAGCTGCACCAGGGCGGACTGGTCGCCGGCGACGACACGCGCGCCGGCCGCCCGCAGTGGTGCCCCTCGGTGCCGGAGCCGATGAAGGGCGATTTCGTCGACGGTTTCCTGCTGCCCGAGCTGCAGTCGTTCGCGAGCGCCGGTGTTCCCAGCTACAAGGTGCTCACCAGGGAAGACATCCAGACCGTCATCGAGCATTACGCCGCCGCGGCGCGTCGGGCGCGCCAGGCCGGTGCCGATGCGGTCGAGATCCACGGCGGACACGGCTACCTGCTGTCCTCGTTCCTGTCGCCGAAGACCAACAAGCGCACCGACGAGTACGGCGGCAGCGTCGAGAACCGCTCGCGCTTCCTGCTCGAGGTGTTGCGCGCGGTGCGCGCCGAGGCGGGCGGCGAGCTGGCGGTCATCGTCAAGCTCGACTCGCGCGAGGTGGGCAAGGAAGGCGGCATCACGATCGAGCACGCGAAGGTCACCGCGCGCCTGGTCGAGGAGGTCGGGGCCGACGCGATCACGGTCAGTGCCTACCACAACACCGGCATGGGCAAGCTGCACTCGGCGTCGAACATTCCGCACGAGCCGAACACGAACCTGCCGGCTGCCGCGGCGATCAAGTCCGTGGTATCGATCCCGATCATCACCTCGGGCCGCGTCGAACCCGAACACGGCGACGCCGAGATCCGCGCCGGCCGCTTCGACTTCCTCGGCATGGGCCGCAAGCTGCTCGCCGACCCGGAACTGCCGCGCAAGCTCGCCGAAGGCCGTGCGGCCGAGGTGCGTCCGTGCATCTACTGCTACACCTGCGTCAGCGCGATCTACACGCTGGAGCGCACGCGCTGCGCGGTGAACTCCGAGCTGGCCGTCGAATACCTGCGCGTGAACGCGCCGAAACCCGCGCGGCGCAAGCGCGTGGCGGTGGTGGGCGGCGGCCCCGGCGGCATGGAGGCGGCGCGGCTGCTCGCGCGCGACGGTCACGAGGTGGTGCTGTTCGAGCGTGGCGATCGGCTCGGCGGCACGCTGCGCTTCGCCTCGATCGCGTACCCCGCCAACGAACGGCTGCTCGACTGGCTGATCGCGCAGGTCGAGGCCTCGCCGGTCGAGGTGCGGCTGAACACCGCCGCGACGCCCGAGGTGCTGAAGCAGTGGCAGCCCGACGACGTGGTGGTCGCCACCGGCGCGCTGCGCAGCATGCCGCCGATTCCGGGCGCCGACATGTCGCACGTCTACAGCGGTGACGACATGCGCCGGCTGGTGCTCGGCGAGAGCTCCGAGGCGCTGGAGCGCAAGACCTCGCTGCTCACGCGGCTGGCGACCAAGGCGGGTGCGGCGACCGGACTGACCGGCAACCTCGAGTTCATCCGCAAGGCCACCCACGCGTGGATGCCGCTCGGCAAGCAGGTCGCGATCATCGGCGGCGAGTTGGTCGGGCTCGAGCTGGCCGAGTTCCTGAACGAGCGCGGGCGCACCGTGCACGTGATCGACGACGCGCCGCGTTTCGGTGCCGGACTGATGCTGGTGCGCCGCCTGCGCATCCTTGCCGAGCTGCGCGAGCACGGCGTGGGGCTGCACGCCGGTGCGAAGGAGATCCGCATCGAGGCCGGCCGCGTGCTGTTCACCGACCACAACGGTGCGGCGCAGAGCGTGGGCGCCGAGCATGTAATCGTGGCCAAGGGCGCCAGCGGCGATTCGCGCCAGGCCGATGCGTTCCGCGCCGCCGGTCTGCGCGTGCACCGGATCGGCGACTGCACCGGCGTTTCCTACATCGAGGGCGCGATCCGCGGCGCACTCGGCGCGGTGGACGCGATCAACGCGGACCAGCCGGGCGCCGCCGCCTGAGGCTGCGCGCCGGCGGCCGTACGGTTCACCAGACCCCGCGGCCGCCGTCGATCACGTGGTCGGCACCGGTGATGTAGGCGCTCTCGTCCGAGGCGAGGAACACCGCCAGCGCCGATACCTCCTCCTTGCCGCCGCGCCGGCGCAGCGGGATCGCCGCCAGTTGCCCCGGGTCCAGCGGTTCGGTCCCCGCCATGCCGGTCTCGGCGATCGCGCCGGGCAGGATCGCGTTGACGCGGATGCCGTCCGGACCCAGATCGTTCGCCGCGCTGCGCGTGAGGCCGCGGATCGCCCACTTCGACATGCCGTAGATCGCGTGGTGCGGAAAGCCGAGCATGCCGGCCAGCGACGACAGGTTGATGATCGAGCCGCCGCCGGCCTCGCGCATCATCGGCGCCACACGGCTGATCCCCAGCCAGCTGCCGAACACGTTGATGTCGAGCAGCTTGCGCACCTGCTCGGGGCTGGCCGCATCGACCGCGCCGATGAAGTAGATCGCGGCATTGTTCAGCAGCACGTTCGCCGGACCGAAGGCGGCGCGCGTCGCCGCGACGACCTCCTCCCAGCTCTCGGCGCGGCTCACGTCGTGGCGCACGAAGCGCGCCGCATCGCCGAGTTCGGCGGCCAGCGCCCGGCCCTCGTCCTCGGCGAGATCGGTGAGCACCACGCGCGCTCCCGCGGCGACGAAAGCGCGTGCGTGCGTGGCGCCCATGCCGCGCGCCGCGCCGGTGATGATCGCTATCTTGCCGTCGAGTCGGCCGCCGTGGTGATTCATGCCGGGTTTCCTTGGTCATGCGTGGAGGGGGCAGTATAGTGCGGGCCGAAGCTGCGGGAGGAACCCTCGTGTCGCATGGTCGGGAAGGAGCGCTCGCATGATCGTGTTGCAGGACCGGATCGAGGTGCCGGCACGCGCGCTGGACGCGCTGCGCGCGCTGCTGCACGGGCGCTATCTGCCCGGCGCGCGGGCGCGCGGCATGACGCTCGCGGAAGAGGCTGTGTCGCCGCCGCTGGTGCCCGCGCACGGCGAGGCCACGCTGTGGCTGCGCTGGACGCTGCCGGACCTGGCCGCGTGGTGGGCGATGCGCGCGGCGGCCGGCGCGCCCGCGGTGGCCGCGTTCTGGGCCGAGGTCGATGCGCTCGGCGGGCGGCGCGAGCGGGTGGTGATCAGTGGCGACGAGGTGCTGCCCGCGCCCGGGGACGTCGCCGCCCACGCCGTCACGCCCTCGCTGTGGCGCGAGACCGCGCAACTGTACCTGCACGAGGATGCGGACGGCGCGGCACGCGAGCACCTCGAGGCCGTGCTCGGCGATGCCGCCGCGCGGCTGCCCGGGCTGCTCGATGCGAGCCTGGCGCCGAACATGGTCGCCGACTACGGCGCCGGCCATTACACGTGGGATCTGCTGTACCGCGATCGTGAAGCGGCACGCGAGGCACGGGCCGGCGCCTGGTGGCGCGCCACGCTGTTGCCCGCGCTCGACGCGGCGTGTGGCGCGCGCAGCGCGCTCGGGCTGCACACGCTCGGCGCGGGGGCGCGTGAACCGGAACTCGGCGGTGGCGTCAAACGCACCGCGCTGTTCCGGCTGCTGCCCGCGGTGGACGCCGCCAGGCGTGAGCGCTTCGAACGCGACCTGCTCGACATGCCGGCCTACATTCCGGCGATCCGCAACTGGCGCCTCAGCCGTGCCGAGGCGCTCGACTGGGACGCCCCCGCGGCCGCACCGTGGAGCTACGTCTGGGAACAGGAATTCGCCGGTCTGGATGGACTCACCGGTCCCTACATGGCGCATCCGCACCACTGGGCACACGTCGACCGCTGGTTCGATCCGGAGTCGGGCGTGCAGGCCATCGATACCGCGCTCTGCCACGCGTTCTCGCCGCTGGCGCGCGCGATCATCACGCGCTGAAACGCGCTCACCGAAGGAGAGAAGACCGCATGTTCGCGATGATCCTCAACGAAACCGGGGGGCCGGAAGTGATGCGCTTCGGCGCGATCGACACGCCCGAGCCAGGCCCGGCGGAAGTGCGCATCCGCGTCGCGTACGCGGGCGTCAACCCGGCCGACTGGAAGAACCGCGAGGGCTATCTGGCTGCGTTCCGGCCCTACACCTTCCCGTACATCGTCGGCTTCGACGCCGCGGGAGTGGTCGAGAAGCTGGGCCCCGGCGTCACCGACTTCGCGGTCGGAGACCGCGTGTTCACCCCCACCAACCACGGGCAGGGCGGCCTGGGCAGTTACGCCGAGTTCGCGATCGCCGCGACCGATCGCGTGGCGCGCATCCCCCCCGGGCTAGATTTCGCGCAGGCCGCGGCGCTGCCGGTCGCGGCGCTGACCGCCTGGCAGGGCGTGATCGAGCGAGGAGGCATCCGGAGCGGGCAGCGCGCGCTGATCCACGGCGGCGCCGGTGGCGTGGGCGGCTTCGCGGTGCAGTTCGCGCGGGTCGCCGGTGCGCGTGTGGCCGCGACCTGCGGCAGCGCGAACGTCGAGTACCTGCGCGGACTCGGTGTCGAACGGGTCATCGATTACCGCACCGAGGACATCGCCGCGGCGGTTGCCGACTGGGCCCCCGGCGGACTGGATTATCTGATGGACGCGGTGGGTGTCAGCACGCTTGCGAACGGGCTCGACCTGGTGCGCCCCGGTGGCACCCTGGTCAGCGTGCCCACGCTGACCGACGACGGCGATATTCCGGCGGCGCTCGCGGCCGCCGCCGCCAAGGGAGTGAACCACGTGTTCTCGACGATGAGCGACATCGGTTCGCGAGCCGCGCTGGAGCGGATCGCCGCGCTGGTGGTCGCCGGCGAGGTGCGGTTGCCGCCGCTGCGCGAATACGCGTTGCGCGAGGCGCCCGAGGCGCACCGCGTGATCCAGTCCGGTCACGGGCGCGGCAAGATCGTGCTCAAAGTGGCCGATATCTGAGGCTCCCGGACGCATTCGCGTAGGTCCGGGCTGTGCCCGGACGAATGTTCGGTCGTAGGTCCGGGCTGTGCCCGGACGAATGTTCGGCCGCAGGCCGAACGGGGACAGGTCCGCCTTGCCGCACGCTGGCACCATCTCACGGAGAAGCGTTGGCGACAGACTCTGCAGGGTCTTGCTACCGCCATGACGGTGAGAAGGTCTTGGTGCTGCTCGTCATGCGCTCCGAGCGGTTGCTCCGCAAGCGCGTGCTCCATTCCCGCGAGTAAGCACGAACGCCGCTCGTCAATAACGGCCAGGGTGATTATCCGGCGCCACGCTGTCAGGCAATCCGGCCCGTTAGACCGGGAACGGTGCCGGGCGCAAACATTAGAATCGAGCGCTTTTAGCGAAATTATCGAGAAATTGTAATTTCCGTAAACTCGCTCTAAAGTGCGTCCATGGACCCTGTGACCAATCCGTATGCCCCCGGCGCTGGCACGCCGCCACCCGAACTCGCCGGCCGCGATGATCTGCTCCGGGCGGTGGACATCGCCACCCAGCGTATCCGCGCCGGGCGGCCCGCGAAAAGCGTGTTGATGGTAGGCCTGCGTGGAGTCGGCAAGACCGTCCTGCTCGATCGAATGCGCGATATCGCCGAAGCCGCCGGGCTGCATACCCTGCGTATGGAGGCCCCGGAGGGGCGTTCGCTGCCCGCGATCCTGGCGCCGCAGTTGCGCCAGGCCCTGCTGCGCCTGTCGCGCTCGGAGCGGGCGCGCGAGCTGGGCCGGCGCGCGCTGCGGGCGCTGGCGGGTTTCGCGAAGTCGCTGAAGGTGAAGTACGAGGACATCGAGGTCGGTATCGATCTGGATCCGGAACCCGGCCTGGCCGACAACGGCGACCTCGAGCACGACCTGCAGGCGCTGCTGGAGTCGGCGGGGCGGGCGGCGCAGGCCGGCGGGACCGCGCTGCTGCTGTTCATCGACGAACTGCAGTACGTGGAGGAAGAGCAACTGGCTTCGCTGATCACGGCGTTGCATCGCTGTGCACAGCAACAGGTGCCGGTGATGCTGGTCGGCGCCGGACTGCCGCAGTTGCCTGGTCGCATGGGCCGCGCGAGGTCCTACGCGGAGCGCTTGTTCGACTTTCCGTTCGTCGGTCCGCTGGACGAGGTATCGGTGCGGGCCGCGCTGGAAGTGCCGGCCGCCGGGCTGGGGGTGGCGTACGCGCCGGAAGCGATCGCGCTCATCCTGGCCGAGACGCTGGGCTACCCGTACTTCCTGCAGGAATGGGGCAAGCATGCATGGGATGCGGCGGACTCATCGCCGATCACGCTCGAGGACGTGAGGTCCGCGTCCATTACCGTAACGGCGGCCATGGACGAGGGATTCTTCCGCGTGCGTTTCGAGCGGCTCACCCCCGCGGAAAAACGCTACCTGCGGGCCATGGCGGAGCTGGGGCCGGGGCCGCACCGGTCCGGGGACATCGCGATCTTGCTGGGACGGAAGGTCACATCGCTCGGGCCGACACGCAACCAGCTCATCGCCAAGGGCATGGTCTGGAGCCCGAGCCACGGCGATACGGCATTCACCGTGCCGATGTTCGACCGCTTCATGCGCAGGATCATGCCTGGCGAGGAATGGCGCACGGGCTGAGCGCGGCTGCCGCTCAGCTCTGGAACGTGGTCAGCATCCACTCGGGGAAAGGCGTGGGCGGAATGCCGTGCACTTCGCTGCCGGGGGAGACGTAGACCTCGAACATGCCGTAGCCCGTGGTGCCCTCCAACTCGACGCGCACCAGTTGCTCGTACCACAGCGCCACTTCGTCGGCGTGTTGCTGTTCGGCCGCAACCTGCTCCGACCACCGGTCCGGGGTCGGTCCCAGCACCATGCTGTGCACCGTGGTGGCGGTGTAGCGGTGGACGCGGCCCGCGTCCGTTTCGATCTCGCAGTGGCGCACCCGCGGGCGTTTCACGCCGCTGCCGTCGAAGGTTTCGATGCGCTGGTCGTAACGCACGATGCGTTCGATGCCACCATCGGTGCGCGTGATGGCGCCGTCGGTGTAGACCGAGGTGCCGTCCTGGTTCTCGAACTTCCAGGTGTTGATGGCGAAGTCGTCGAACTGCGCCTCGCACCAGTGGTACATCGGCAGATCCAGCCACGCGCGCACACCCCAGGAGCGGTTGCGCATGCCCAGCAGGCGGTCGTAGGACTGTCCGCCGATGCGCAACACGCCGGTAAACTCGCCGCTCTGGTTGTAATGCTGTTGCCGGATCACCGGCTTGCCCGCGGGCCCCATCCAGAACGGCGGTTTCACCTCGTTCTGCACGCAGCGGCCGGTGAAGCGCAGGTCGGCGTGGATGGCGTTGGCAGTATCGTCGATCTTCAGCCCCCAGACTTTTTTCGGCTCGATGACGGCCACCTCGATGCCGCCTCCCTTCATCAGCAGCCGGTTTTCGTTGTCGATCGGACCGTTCCAGACGTAGCGGTAGTGCTGCCCCTGGTGGCAGGCCAGCATCAGGGCCCTGGCGTGCCCCTTGTTGGGAAACACCTCGAAGGTGGCGAACGCCACCACCTCGCCGCGGCGGTCGTGCAGGAAGAAGTAGGCGCTGTCGTCCCAGTGCGGATCGCGCGACACCGTGACCGCCACCGGCTGCTCGGTCTGGTGGATCAGGTATTCGTCCATCGAAGTGATCATGGCGGGCTCCTTGCGCGTGGGCACCGGTCGTGCACCGGCATTCAAGCCCGGCCCGCCTCCGCGGTCAATCGCCGTTGCTGCGGGAAGGGGGACCGTTCGTCATATACTCCGTTTCCAGCGTGCCCGGCATGCCGATGGCCCCGGCGGTGCAGCGCCTGGTCCAGTCCGGTCACGGGCACGGCAGGGTCGTGTGGAATTTCATGGATAACAGAATTTGTGGAGCGGGAAGTGGAGATGGATTCGAAAGCACGCAGGATCGGGCTTGGACAACGGGAACCGTCGTTTCGGGACGGCATGGCACCGGGTCCGCGCGCGTGGGGTGGGCTGCTGCTTGCGGGTTTCATGCTGAGCGCCTGCCAGGGTGAGGAACTGCCGCCGCCGGCCGCGGGCCCGGCCGCCGACTGGGCGCATTGGGGCGGCGACGAGGGTGGCATGCGCTATTCGCCGCTCGACGAGATCACGCCGCAGAACGTCAAGCGGCTGAAGAAGGCGTGGACCTACCACATCGGCATGCTCGACGCGCCGGACCCCTCGTCGCCGACCTTCGAGGGTACTCCGCTGGTCGCCGACGGACGCATGTTCGTGTGTTCCGGCCTCGGCAAGATCGCCGCGGTGGATCCGGCCAACGGGCGCGAACTGTGGGCGTACCGCTACCAGGCCGACACACGCGGCAGCTACCTGCTGAACTGCCGTGGCGTGACCTACCATCGCGACCCGCCGGATTACCGAGGCGAGTGCCCCGCGCGCGTGTTCGCCGGCACGCTCGACGGCCGCCTGCTCGCGATTGACGCGGCGAGCGGTGAACCCTGCCGCGGTTTCGGCAAGGACGGCGAGCTCGACCTGCTGGCCGGACTCGGGCGGACACAACCCGGCGATTTCTCGCTCTCCTCGCCACCGGTGATCGTCGACGGCAAGATCGTGCTCGGCGGGCGCATCCCCGACAACATGCGCGTCGACGTTCCGGCCGGCGTGATCCGCGCCTTCGACGTGCACACCGGCGAGCTGGTCTGGGCGTGGAACTCCGCGCCGCCCGGTGAGGAACCGGAGCCGGGCGAGCCGTACGTGCGCGGGACGCCGAACGCGTGGGCCCCGCTGTCCGCCGACGGCGAACGCAAACTGGTCTTCGTGCCGACCGGCAACGCCGCCACCGACCACTCGAACATCGTGCGCGGCGACCGCGACCACTTCGCGGCGTCGATCGTCGCGCTGGACGCGACCACCGGCGCGCTGCGCTGGCAGTTCCAGACCGTGCACCGTGACCACTGGGACTACGACATCCCGTCGCAGCCGGTGCTGTTCCCGCTGCGCCGGGGCGGAGTGGAAATCCCCGCGCTCGCGCAGTCCACCAAGCAGGGGCATATCTTCGTGCTGAACCGCGAGACCGGCGAACCGCTGTTCCCGGTCGAGGAGCGCGCGGTGCCGCTGACCGGTGCGATCGACGGCGAACGTTACAGCCCCACACAGCCGTTTCCGGCCAATCCGGCGTTCATCGTGCGCCGCGACCTGAAGCGCGAGGACATCTGGGGTTTCACTCCGGCGGATCGTGGCAAGTGCCTCGAGCTGTTCGACGGCGCGAACTGGGAGGGCGTGTTCACGCCACCGTCGCTGCGCGGCAGCATCATGTTCCCCAGCTTCATGGGCGCGACCAACTGGGGCGGCGTGTCTATCGATCCGGTGCGCGGCATCCTGGTCGTCAACACCACGCAGGTGCCGGCGATCCTGCGCATGTATCCGCGCGAGGAAGCCGACCGGTTGATGGCTGGCGGCAAGTTCATGACGCCGTCGCTGGGCGCGCCGTACGCGCACACGATGGATCCGATGCTCTCGCCGCTCGGCGCGCCGTGCATCAAGCCGCCGTGGGGTACGCTGCTCGCCATCGATCTGACGCGCGGCGAGCGGCTGTGGGAGGTGCCGCTCGGCTCGACGCGCGACGTGGCGCCGTTCCCGCTGTGGTTCGACTGGGGCGTGCCGAATCTCGGCGGTTCGCTGCTGACCGCCTCCGGGTTGGTGTTCATCGGCGCGACCACCGACAACTTCCTGCGCGCCTTCGACATCGACAGCGGCGAATTGCTCTGGAAGGGGCGTCTGCCGGGCGGCGGGCAGGCCACGCCGATGAGTTACCGGCTGGCGGACGGACGCCAGTACGTGGTGATCGCCGCCGGCGGGCACAAGTACCTCGGTACCGACGTCAGCGACGCGCTGGTTGCTTATTCACTCGAGTGAGCGTCACCGCGGGCAAGGAAGCACGCGGCAGGGCTGGAGCGCAGGAGGGACTCGATGGTCACGGCCGCCAAGGTTCGCGACACGATCGCCACGCGCGTGGAAACACTCGACGTGGTGGTCATCGGTGCCGGCGTGGTCGGGATCGCGGTGGCGCGCGCGCTCGCGCTCGCCGGCCGCGAGGTGACGGTGCTGGAGGCCGAGCCGCGCCCCGGACAGCACGCGAGCAGTCGCAACTCCGAAGTGATCCACGCCGGCATCTACTACCCGCCGGGCAGCCTCAAGGCGCGCGCCTGCATGGCCGGGCGCGACGCGCTGTACCGCTACTGCGGCGGGCGCGACATTGCGCACCGGCGCATCGGCAAGCTGCTGGTCGCGTGCAGCGAGGCCGAGATTCCCGCGTTGCTGCACCTCGGCGAGAACGCGCGCGCCAGCGGCGTGGACGATCTGCGCCGGCTGTCGCAACCGGAACTGCGCGCACTCGAACCCGAGGTGGAGGCCGTCGCCGCGCTGCTGTCGCCGTCGACCGGCATCGTCGACAGCCACGCCTTGCTCGACAGCCTGCTCGCGGACCTGCATCAGGCGGGCGGGACGCTGGTCTGCCGCAGCCCGGTGACGGGAGGCCGAGTCGGGGGTGAGTTGCCGCTGCTCGAAGTGGGTGGGGCCGACGGCGTGCTGCGCGTCGCGTGCCGCACGCTGGTGAACTGCGCCGGCGCCAACGCGCCCGCGCTGGCGCGCGCGCTCGGCGTGCCGGCAGCGCAGCTGCCACCTGCGTACTACGCACGCGGACACTGGTTCGCGCTGGTTGGCGCGTCGCCGTTTCGCCGGCTGGTCTACCCGGTGCCCGAGCCCGGCGGGCTCGGCGTGCACGTGACGCTCGATCTGGCGGGTGCGGCACGCTTCGGGCCGGATGTGCAGTGGGTGGACGGCATCGATTACCGCTTCGCAGCCGACCGTGAAGCGTCGTTCCGTGCCGCGATCGCGCGCTATTACCCGGGCATCGCGGCCCGCGAACTGCTGCCGGCGCACTGCGGAATCCGCGCGAAGATCGCCGGACCCGGCGAGCCGGCGCAGGATTTCCGCATCGAGGGTCCGCGCGAGCACGGGATCCCCGGCCTGGTGAACCTGTTCGGTATCGAGTCGCCCGGGCTCACTGCCGCGCTGGCGCTGGCCGACGTGGTCCGAACGCAGTGCGCGTAGGTCGGGTTCCAACCCGACGGGGTTGTCGCGGCATCGTCGGCATGAATGTCTACATGGACATGTTCGGCCACAGGCCGACGCTATCACGGACATTCGTTCGGCCGCCGACGCGTGGCACGGGCGTCCTGGTGCGTCTGCGGCAACGGTGACACTCTCGGCTATTGCCGCGAAATGCGATAGATTCTCACGGGCAGGGAGTGACAATGAGGCGGATTCGGATGCGGCTCTCCGCGTTGACCCGAATCCGACCCGAACGCTGTGTGCGGTGATCGGAACATGCGTGGCAGGACACCGCATTCCGTTCGCGTTGAGCGTTGCGACGTACAGAATGGGAGTTGAAGCCATGGACGACGATTTCGAGTCAGGCCATCACCAAGGCGATGCACCGAGCCTGTGGTATGCCCATGCGATGGAGCAATTGATCGAGGTCGTGCAGCAACTGTCCCTGGCCCGCGATCTCGCCACGGTCATGGATATCGTGAGGCGCGCCGCCCGCAGGCTGACGGGTGCCGACGGCGCAACGTTCGTCTTGCGCGACAACGGGAACTGTTTCTATGCCGAGGAGGACGCCATCAGTCCCCTCTGGAAGGGGCAGCGCTTTCCGATGAGCGCTTGCATAAGCGGCTGGGCGATGCTCAACGGCCAGGCAGCCGTGATCGAAGACATCTATGCGGATCCACGCATTCCCGCAGACGCTTACCGCCCGACGTTCGTGCGGAGCCTCGCCATGGTGCCTATCCGAACTCTCGATCCCGTAGGTGCGATAGGCACGTACTGGGCGGTACGCCATCTGCCGACTCGCGAGAAGGTACGGGTGCTGCAAGCCCTTGCAGACACGACGGCCGTGGCGATGGAGAACGTGCGTGTGTACGAAGAACTCGAACAGCGGGTCCAATGGCGAACGTCCGAGTTACAGTCGATCCTGCACAATGTTCAAGTGGGGATCGTCTTCGCGGTGAACGGCCGCATTGCTCGCGGGAATCCGAAATCGGCCGAGATATTCGGATTCGATTCTCAGGAAGCGATGGCTTCCGAGCCGCTGGATGCGCTGTTCCGTACCGTGGAAGACGGCCCGTCACTGATGGTCGAAGCCTGCAGGCAACTGACCGAGGTCGGCATGTTCACTTCCGAGTTCCGCATGCCGAACCGGGACGGACGGGAGTTCTGGTGTCATCTGATAGCGAAATCGTTTGGGGCGAACGGTGGCTCCGGCAGTGAGATATGGGTGATCAGCGACATAAGCGACGCGAAGGCGCGCGAGAGGACCCTGCAGGAACTGATGGTGGCGGCCGAGCAGGCAAACCGTGCGAAGGATTCCTACCTGGCATTCATGAGCCATGAGATTCGCACCCCTCTTGCGGGGATGCTCGGAATGCTCGAGCAACTGACGCTTACCTCGCTCGACCAGGAACAGGAAGAAACCCTGAATGCGGCGTGGGATTCGGGTAAAAGGCTGCTGAGGATCGTCAATGACATCCTCGACTGGTCCAAGATCGAAGAAGGGAAGCTCGAACTCGCCCCGCATTCCGCGTCGGTCCGGACGATGTTGCAGGAAGTCGTGGATACCTACTCGAGCGTTGCCAGCAGCAAGAACTTGCTGCTCCGGCAACATGCCGATGAGCGTCTCCATCCGGCGTACACTTTCGATTCCCTGCGTCTTTCGCAGGTAATGAACAACTTTGTGGGCAATGCGCTCAAGTTCACCCGGCATGGAGAGATCGAACTTCGCGCAGACCTCGTCGATCGGCTCGAGCGCGAGGACCGTATAAGGTTCTCGGTGAGGGATACGGGCGTCGGTATTGCGCCGGATGTGCAGGAGCGGCTGTTCCAGCGTTACCAACAGGCCGATCCAGAGACTGCGCGGATCTATGGCGGGACGGGCTTGGGGCTGGCGATATGCAGGCGTCTGGCCGACATGATGGATGGCGAGATCGGACTTCGGAGTGCACCGGGGCAGGGTTCCACGTTCAGCATCTCGCTCTCCCTGCCCAAGGTCGAGGCACTACCGGAGTTCGTGCCGCAGGTGTCGCGAGTTTCGGTCGGGAAACGCAACGTACGGCCCCTGTTTCCTGCCGACGAACAGGCGCCGCTGGTGCTCGCGGCCGACGACAATCCGATCAACCGCAAGCTGCTGGCGAATCAGCTCAAGCAGCTTGGACTGTCGGTCGAAACGGCAGAGGACGGCCGGGCGGCGCTGGAATTGTGGCGCAGTGGTCGATTCCCGACCGTGATTACGGATTGCCATATGCCGGAGTTGGACGGTTACGATCTTGCGCGGCAGATTCGCCGGATCGAATCCATGCAGTCGAATCGGCGCACGCTGATAATCGGCTGGACGGCGAGCGCGTTGGCCGAGGAGGCAGAACACTGTCGTGCGTCGGGCATGGATGACGTGTTGGTCAAACCGACCGATCTGATGCAACTCAGGGAAACGCTGTTCAGGTGGTTGGGCGGGCCCTCCGCGGAGTGAGGAGTCGTACGCGCCGGGGTGTCACGGTCGGCAACACTTCGCCGCTGCCATGCGCTCTGCCTGGTGCTCACGTTCGCTGACAATCCGTAGGTAACCACAATACCCGATCGTCGATCTCTTCGATGCGGTTCACGCCGGTCAGCGCCATGCTGACGTCGAGTTCCGAGCGGATCAGCGCTAGCGCCTTGGTGACGCCGGGCTTGCCGAGCGCGCCGAGTCCGTACAGGAATGCCTTGCCGATCATGGTGCCGTGGGCGCCCAGCGCAAGCGCCTTCATCACGTCCTGACCGCTGCGGATGCCGCTGTCGAAGATCACCTCGGTGCGTGCACCCACCGCGGCGGCGACCGCGGGCAGCGCGCTGATCGCGGCCGGTGCGCTGTCGAGCTGGCGGCCACCGTGGTTGGACACCACGATCGCGTCGGCGCCGGCCTCGACCGCGAGGCGCGCGTCCTCGGCATCGAGGATGCCCTTGACGATCAGCTTGTCGGGCCACTGGTTGCGCACCCACGCCACATCGCGCCAGTTGAGCGTCGCGTCGAACTGGCTGGCGATCCAGTGCGACAGCGTCGACAGTCCGCCCTTGCCGGCCGGCGCGTAGCCGGCGAGGTTGCCGAAACCGCGGCCTTGCGCGCGCGCCATGCCGAGCGCCCAGCGCGGTTTGGTCAGCACGTCGAGCAGCCCGGCCAGCGTGAGCCGTGGCGGTACCGACAGCCCGTTCTTGATGTCGCGGTGACGCTGCCCCTGCACCTGCAGGTCGGCGGTGAGGATCAGTGCGGAGCACTGCGCCGCGCGTGCGCGGGCGATCAGCTCGGCCGCGAAGCCGCGGTCGCGCATCAGGTAGAGCTGGAACCAGAACGGTTTGCCCGTCCCGGCGCGCACCTGCTCGATCGACAGGATCGACATGGTGCTCAGCGCGAACGGCACGCCGAACTCCTCGGCCGCCTGCGCCGCGAGCAACTCGCCGTCCGGGTGCATGATGCCGGTCAGCCCGGTGGGCGCGAGCGCCACCGGCAGCGTGACTGCCTCGCCGAGCATGGTCGCGGCGGTGCTGCGCGCCGAAACGTCGATCATCACCCGCTGGCGCAAGCGCAGCCGGCGCAGTTCCCCGGCGTTCGCGGCCAGTGTGAGCTCGTCGTAGGAGCCGCGGTCGACGTACTCGAAGATCGCGCGCGGGGCGCGCTTTTTCGCCAGCTGGCGCAGGTCTTCGTTGCAGGTGATCGGCATCATGCTCATACGATTCCCGAGCGGTGGCCCGCGAGCGGCGGACGTGCCGCGGCGAGGCGCTCACGATAGCGCGCCGCGCGGTAGCACGCGATGGGGTCGATGGCACCGCCGGCGCGCCGGCGTGCCTCGGCGAGGATCGGTGACACGTCGGCGTGGAACGCCCGCTTGAGCGTGTTGCCCGCCATCAACGCGTCGTTGTCGTCCTGGTAGCCATCCAGCGCGGCGCGATCGACCAGCAGCGCCTGCACGTAGCAGCGCTGCACGGTGGCGGCGGAGTTCATCAGGCTTTCGATCGGGTCGGTCACGTTGTGCGACTGGTCCAGCAGGTAGGCCGGAGCGAATCCGGACACACCGCGGCGTTCGGCATCGACCAGTTCGTTGAACACCAGGAACAGCTGGTAGGGGTTGATCGAACCGCTGTCGAGGTCGTCGTCGCCGTACTTGCTGTCGTTGAAGTGGAAGCCGGCCAGCTTGCCGAAGCGGATCAGCCGCGCGACGATCATCTCGATGTTGACGTTCGGTGCGTGGTGGCCGAGGTCCACCAGCGAGCGCGCCTTGTCCCCGAGTTCCATCGCGCACAGCACGCTGGTTCCCCAGTCCTGGATCACCGTCGAGTAGAACGCCGGCTCGTAGCACTTGTGTTCGATGAATACCTGCCAGTCGGCGGGCAGGGCGTCGTAGATCACGCGCATCGACTCGAGGTAGCGCTCCAGCGCGCGCACCAGGTGCTGCTGGCCCGGAAAGTTGCCGCCGTCGCCGATCCATACCGTGAGCGCCCTGGCGCCCAGCGCGCGGCCGTAGCCGATGCAGTCGATGTTGTGCGCGACCGCCTGTTCGCGCACGGCGGCGCTGGTATGCGTCAGCGAGCCGAACTTGTACGACAGTGCCTGTGCGGGCTGGTCCTGGAAGGTGTTGGAGTTCACCGCGTCGAATCCCAGGCCGAGCGCGGCGGCGTGTTCGCGCAGCGCCGCGTAGTCGTCCACGCAGTCCCACGGAAAATGCGGCGAGACGCGCGGCGTGCAGCGCACCAGGCGCTGGATCACGGCGCAGTCCTCGAGTTTCTCGAACACGTTGCGCGGCTCGGCAGGCCCCGGGAAACGCGCGAAGCGCGTGCCGCCGGTGCCCACGCCCCAGCTCGGCACCGCGACCTCGAAGGCTGCGGCACGGCGTGTGATGACGTCGATGTCGATGCCCTCGCGCGCGAGCCGTTCGCCGAGCGCGGCGTAGTCGCGCGCCAGCATGGGGGCCTGTGCGTCGTTGCAGGTGGCGATGAAGTCGGGGGCGAGCAGGTTCATGGCGGCACTCAGCGGGTGAAGGACGCGGCGTTGCCGGCGTCGACGTTGAGGATGTTGCCGGTGGACTTCGAGGACGTGTCGGCGACCAGGAAATACACCGCCTCGGCGACGTCCTCGGGGAACACGTTGCGCTTGAGCAGGCTGCGTTCCCGGTAGTACTCATCGAGCGCGGACTCGTCCATGTTGTACGCCTCGGCGCGTTCCCGGCGCCATTCGCTGCTCCAGATCCGCGAGCCGCGCAGCACCGCGTCCGGGTTCACCACGTTGCAGCGAATGCCGTGGGGAGCGCCCTCGAGCGCCAGCGCGCGCGCGAGCTGGATCTCGGCGGCCTTGGCGGTGCAGTAGGCCGCGGCGTTCACGGACGCCACCAGCCCGTTCTTGCTGGCGACGAACACGATGGCGCCGCCGCGACGCTGGCGCTTCATCAGGCGGAACGCCTCGCGCGCGACCAGGAAGTAGCCGGTCGCGAGGATCGCGATGTTGCGGTTCCAGAGCTCGATGCTCGTCTCGTCGAACGCCGCGGCGCTGGCGATGCCGGCGTTCGACACCAGGATGTCGAGCCCGCCGAACTCGACCGCTACCCCGGCGAGCGCCTCGATCACCGAGCGCTCGTCGGTCACGTCGCAGTACAGCGCGCGCACGCGGTCCTCGCCGTGCCCGGCGGCCAGGGTGGTGCGGGCCTGCTCGAGCGCGCTGCGGTCGATGTCGAGCAGCATCACACAGGCGCCCTCGGCGAGCAGGCGCCGCGCACTGGCGCAGCCGATGCCACCGGCGCCACCGGTGATCAGCGCCACCCGCCCGGCGAGGCTGCGCGGTGGCGGCAGCCGGCGCAGCTTGGCTTCCTCGAGCTGCCAGTACTCGATCGCGAACGCCTCGCCTTCGGGCAGCGCCACGTAGCGGTCGATGCGCTCGGCCTCGCGCATCACGTTGATCGCATTGATGTAGAACTCGGCGGCGATGCGGGCCGTGGCCTTGTCGGGCGCGAGGCTCAGCAGCCCTACGCCCGGCACCAGGTGGATCACCGGGTTCGCATCGCGCAGCGGCGGGCTGTCGGCCTGCGCGTGGCGACGGTAGTAGTCGCGGTACGCGTCCCGGTAGCTCGCGACGGCCGCATCGAGTCCCTGCACGCAGCGATCGATCTCGGCCTCGCCGTCGGCCGCGTCGGGGTCGAAGTCCACGACCAGCGGACGGATCTTGGTGCGCAGGAAATGGTCCGGGCACGAGGTACCGAGCGCCGCGAGTTCGACGAGGCGTGCCGAGCCGACGAACTCGAGCACCGCGTGCGAATCGTCGAAGTGGCCGGCGCGGTGGACGGCGCCGGCGTCGGCGCCACGCAGTTGAGGCAGCAGCACGCCGGCGATACGCCGACGTTGCGCCGCGTCGGCGATGCCCGCGTGACGGGGGCCGCCGAAGGCCGGACGCGCGGCGTTCGCGGCGAGCCAGTCAGCGGCCCGACGCACGGTGGCGAGCGTCGTCGCGTAGCATTCCCGCGCGTTCGTGCCCCAGGTGAACAGCCCGTGGCCCTGCAGGACCACGCCGCGGTAATGCGGGTTCGCACGCGCGAGCCGCTCCAGCGCGAGTCCCAGCTCGAATCCAGGCCGTCGCCACGGCAGCCAGCCGATCTGCTCGCCGAAGGCCGCGGCCGTGAGTTCGCGCGAGCGGCTGGTGCAGGCGAGCGCGATCACGGCATCCGGATGCACGTGATCGACGTGCGGGTACGGAACGAAGGCGTGCAACGCGGTATCGATGCTCGCCGCGCGCGGGTTGAGGCCGAAGGTGCAGTGCGGCAGCAGCGCGACCATTTCGTCTTCGTGCTGCTCACCGCGGTAGACGGTCTTCAACTGTTCCAGCTTGCGCTGGTAGAGCGTCGCGAAGCCGTCGAGCCCCATGCTGCCGAGGTCCCCGCCGGAGCCCTTGACCCACAGCACGGTTTCGGTCGCGCCAGTCAGCGGATCGCGCGCGTGGAGCTTCGCCGAGGTGTTGCCGCCGCCGAAGTTCGTGATCCGCCGGTCGCGCCCCAGCAGGTTGGAGCGGTAGAGCAGCAGCCCCGGTTCGTCGAGCGTGGCGGCGTGGGTCTCGTCCCAGAGATCGTCGAGCGTGTCCACGGCGGGGGCTCCCGGTGAGGCGATGGATGTCGCGCCAGCCTAGCAAGTGCGGGCGTCAAAAACAATCACAGAAAGTCAAAAACGCTCATCCGGGAGGGGCCTCGAACCCGTCGCCGACCAGTGCACGCCAGCGTTCGCGGTAGTCCGGCAGTCCGTCGACCACGCACGGCGGGCAGCGTCGGCGGTGCAGCTCGGGAGCCGCGCCCTGCCAGTCGCACAGCAGCGCGGCCCCGAGCGCGACCGAGCTGGACTCCTGCTCGGCGACCAGCCACACCGGCCGGTCCTGCAGCGCTGCCAGCAGCTGGCACAGCAGCGGATTCGCCAGGAAGGCCCCTTCGATCACGATGTCGCCGGCCGCGTCCAGCATCGCGAGCTGGTAGTCGATCATCAGTGCGGCATACAGCGTGGCCAGCGCGGCGCCGTGCAGCGGATGGCCGAGGATGCGGCCGGCGCGGCCGCCGAACGGACCGCTGCCACCGCTGAAATCCGGCAGTGCCATCACGCCCGCCGCGACCACCTCGCGCACATCGTCACTGCTGACCGGCTGCGCCGGATCGGCGCCCAGGCGCTCGCAGATGTACGCGTACTCGCGTCCGCCCATGAAGCGCGCACAGGCGACGGGGTCGCCGTTCACGTCCACGTTGGCGAGCATGTCGCGACCCTGCTGCAGTGCGTCCAGCGATCGGCCGGCCGCCATGCACACCACCCAGGTGCCGGTCGATACCAGCACGAACGGCGATCCGTCCGCGACCCGCAGGTGGCGGGCGAACCCCGCGTTGCTGTCGTGCACGCCCGCGAACACCGCACAGTCCGCCGGCAGCCCGGTCTGCCGGGCCACGCGCGGCGTCAGCGCTGCGGGGGACACCCACGCCGGACACAGCGGCGGAAACAGCGTGCGCCAGCCCAGTCGCCCGACCAGCGAGGAGTAGTCGCCGCGTCGCGGGTTCCACAGATCGGTATGGCAGCCGAGCGAGGTGCATTCCGAGACCATCACGCCGCTCAGGCGCCAGGTCCAGTACTGCGGGTACATCAGGATGCGGTGGGTCCGCGCGAACGCATCGGGGAAGCACTCGCGCTGCCAGTAGAGCTGGCGCGCCAGGTTGAGGCCGGCCGGCAGTTCCGGCGACAGGGTTTCGTCGAAGGCCGGACGCAGGCGCGCGTAGTCCGCCAGCGTCGCCGGCCCGTCGTACTCGTAATCGAGGATCGGCAGGGCCAGCCCGTCGCCGGCGCCGGCATCGATCAGCGCAGCCGTCGCCCCGTGGGTGCTCACCCCGATGCCGGCGATGTGCGCGCAGCGCGCGGCCTCGCGCATCGCGTCCAGCATCCAGTTCCAGAGGCCGGCCGCATCCAGATGGGGGTACGGCGGCGCCGCGCACAGCGGGCTCGGACGCTGCCGGTGCCAGACACACCGCATCTCGCGGTCGAATACCGTCGCCTTCGCGTGCGTCTTGCCGATGTCGAAAATCAATCTGGCGCTCACGACCGGACTCCTTCGGGCGGCTGTGGTTCGTGTCGGACGGCAAACGATCAAAACCGATCACATTATTGCATAACGCATCAATATCGGTTAGCGTTGCCCCACGCACGCCAGCGACAAGGACAATCCATCGTGCTCGAACAGCAACGCCACCGCCTGATCCTCGACCTGCTCGACGAGAAGGAGTTCGTGCAGCTGCACGAGCTGGTCGAGCTGCTGAACACCTCGCCGGCCACGGTCCGGCGTGACATCCACAAGCTTGCCGCGCAGGGGCTGCTCGACCGGATCCACGGCGGCGCGCAGTTGCCGGCCGCCGCGGGTGCGGGCCGCAGCGAACGGCCGCATCTGCGCGGCGCCGCGTTCCTCGCCAGCGTCGAGCGTCACGTCGCCGAGAAGCGTGCGATTGCCGCGCGCGCGGTGGCGCTGTGCGAGGACGGCGAGACGATCCTCGTCAACGGCGGCAGTTCGACGTTCATGATGGCCGAGTTCCTGTGCGAGCGGGACGTCAACGTGTTCACGAATTCGTTCGCGCTCGCCTCGGTGCTGCTCGAGTCGGGCCGTGCGCGCGTGATGCTGCCCGGAGGCGAGCTGTACCGGCGGCAGAATATCGTGGTCAGTCCGTTCGACGACGACCTGATCCGCCGCTACCGGGGCCGGCGCATGTTCATGGGAACACCGGCGATCGGCGCGCACGGGGTGATGGAGTCGGACCCGCTGCTGATCCAGGCCGAGCAGAAGCTGCGTGCCCAGGCCGAACAGCTGGTGGTGCTCGCCGACAGCAGCAAGATCGGCGCGCGCGCCGAGCTGCAGTTCTGCGCGCTCGAGGCGGTCGACATCCTGATCACCGACACCGGTATCGACCAGGCGTCGCTGCGGCTGTTCGCGGACGCCGGCATCGAGACGATCGTGGTCGATGCGCAGGCGGCGGAAGAAGCGCCGTCGCGCTCGTCGGGCGCACGCTGATGCAGGACGCCCGCGACACCGAGTTCGCCCGCGAGCCGGTCACTCCGCAGCGGCTGCAGCCGGCGCGCCACTTCGCAGCGAACTACGCCGGCGAGCACGTCGCGGGCACCGAGTTCGTGATCGGCGCGATGTTCGTCGCCTGGGGAGTTTCCACCGCCGACATCCTGTGGGGGCTGCTGTGGGGCAACCTGCTCGCGGTGCTCAGCTGGGGGCTGGTGTGCGCGCCGATCGCGGTGCAGACACGCCTCACGCTCTACGCCTACCTCGAGCGCATCGCCGGTCCGGCGACGATCCGCGTCTACAGCGTGGTGAACGGGGTGCTGTTCTGCGTTCTCGCCGGCACGATGATCACGGTGTCCGCCTCCGCGGTGCGCATCCCGTTCGGCATCGCCCCCGAGGTCGGCTGGTACCCGGGCAGTGCGGCCTTCGTGGCGCTGGTACTTGCCGTCGGCGCGGTCGTGGTGTGGATCGCGGCGCGCGGCTTTCGTGGCGTGGCGCGTTTCGCCGAGGTCTGCGCGCCGTGGATGGTGCTGATGTTCGTCGTCGGCGCTCTCGCGATGCTGCCAGAGCTGGCCGAACGTACCGAAGGCGTGGGTCGCATCCGGGGCCTCGAGGACCTGCGCCGGATCGCGGACCGCTGGATCTGGGCGGGTGGCGGCGACGGCGCGCTGGGCGCGTGGCACGTGGCCGCATTCGCGTGGATCTGCAATCTCGCGATGCACGGTGGCTTGTCGGACATGAGCGTGCTGCGTTTCGCGCGCCGTTCATCGTACGGATTCCTGTCGGTGCTCGGCATGTTCATCGGCCATTACCTCGCGTGGCTCTGCGCCGGCGTCATGGGTGCCGCCGCGGCAGTGACGCTGGCGACGGGAATCCAGGCGCTCGATCCGGGCGCGGTCGCGTACCAGGCGCTCGGAGCCAGCGGAATCGTCGCCGTGATCGTCGCCGGCTGGACCACGGCGAATCCGACGATCTATCGCGCCGGACTCGCATTCCAGTCGTTGAATCCGCGGTGGGATCGCACCCGCGTCACCGTGGTCACCGGCGCGGCGACGAGTGTGATCGCCTGCTTTCCGTTCGTGTTCAGCCGTCTGATGGACTTCGTCGGCATCATGGGGCTCACGCTGGCGCCGATCGGCGCGGTGATCGTCGCCGAGCACTGGTTGTTCCCGCGCATCGGGCTCACGCGCTACTGGTCGCATTATGCGGGGCAGCGTGCCAACGTCCCGGCGCTCGTCGCGTGGGCGTCCTCGCTGGCCTTCGCTGCCGTGCTGTTTGCCGGCGGGGCGCTGCATCTGTTCTTCCTGCTGGTTCCGACCTGGCTCTTCGCCACGCTGGTGTACGTGCTGCTCGCGGCACGCGCCGGTGCGCGGCCGCCGTACGCCGCTGCGCAGCGTCACGAGGACGCCGAGCACGCGCGGCGCGAGCGCGAGCATGCGTACCTGCGCGCGGCGCATGCGGAACGCAACGGTCATGCGGAAGGCAGCCCACGAACCATGCGCCATCGGATCGCGCGCGCGGTCGCCTTGCTCTCGCTGGCGGTCTGTGCGGCCGGCGGTGTCGCGGTGTTCGCCGGTGCGCTGGAACTCGCGACGCTGCGCGCGTGGCTGATCGCGCCGACGCTACTCCATTTCGTCGCAGCGGCGGTGTGGATGCTCGAGAAGGAGCACCGCGAGGCCGCGCGGGCATGAACCCCGCGGGATGCGGGCGAGTGGACGAATTGCGCGTGCAGGGACGAAGGCGTACCGTGATAAACGTATTTATAAGGTAATGGCTGTTACAAGCCACTAATAAAGGGAGACAGACCATGAATACACACTCCACCCAGCTGCGCGCCGCCGGCTTCGTGCCATCCCCGACCCGTGGTCCGTCCGTGGGGCGGGCCTCGCTGTTCCTCGCGGTCGCCACGGCGCTCGGAGTTGCGCAGCCGGTGCTGGCGCAATCGCCGGACGGCGGCGAGGCGCTCGAAGAGATCGTCGTCACCGCGACACGGCGTGCGCAGAACCTGCAGGAAGTCGCGCTGTCGGTGACCGCGTTGACCGGGCAGCAACTCGATGAACTCAAGCTGTTCGAGTTCGACGATTTCGCGGCCGTGACGCCGGGCCTGGCGATGACCAGCAGCGCGCGCGAACCGGGCGTGATCGCGGTGCGCGGCATCGGTTTCGCGCCCAACTCTTCCGCGCCGCCCTCGGTCGACGTCTACATCAACGAACTCCCGGTCAACGCCGTCTACGCATTCAACAGCCTGTTCGACATCCAGCAGATGGAATTGCTGCGCGGCCCGCAGGGCACGCTGCGCGGGCGTCCGGCGCCGGCCGGCGCGGTCACGGTGACCACACGGCGCCCGGACCTGAACGACGTCGGTGGCAGCGTGTCGGCCTCCTTCTCGGACGCGGATGCGCAGAACTACCAGGCGGCGCTGAACGTGCCGCTGGTGCAGGACAGGCTGGCGCTGCGCGTGGCAGGCATCAGGAACGTCAACGAGGGTGCGGGCGGCAGAACGCTGTCCGGAGAGGAACCGGAAGTGAAGGACGAGGGACTGCGCGCGACCGTGCTGTTCGAACCCGTCGAGAGCCTGAGCTTCCTGTTCACGCATCACTACATGGAACGCGATGTCGAGCGCATCGGCTTCGTGCAGGGGCCGGGCGCCGGCTACAACGGTCCGGCGCTGGAGGCCAGCGATCGCCGCAGCGTCGAGGAAATGGTGGGCACCAACGACCAGGAGATCGCGTTCACCTCGCTGCAGGCGAGTTGGGAAGGTGCCGGCCACCGGGTGGTCTATATCGGCGGTTACCAGGACCTGAAGAACAACTTCGACAGCGACCTCGACGGTGCCAACGCAATCACCGACTACGTGTCCCTGCAGCAGGTGCGCACCGACTTCGAGGTCACCACCCACGAGCTGCGGCTCGAGTCCGCCGGCGACCGCCGCGTGGACTACAACCTCGGGCTCTGGTACAGCGACACCGAGACCGATACCCGCGTGCACCAGTTCGCCGAACTCGCGGGTGCCTTCGGGATCCCGGCGGTGCCGAGCGGCCCCGCGGTGCCGGACTATCTGCTCGGGCTCGACATCCGCATTCCCACCGGCGCCGAGAACAAGGCGGTGTTCGGGCACCTCGACTTTCATGTGAACGACCGGCTCGATATCGGCGTCGGTGCGCGCTACCTCGAGGAGACGAGCGATCGTTCCGAGACCTTTGTTTACGCTCCGTTCCTGAATCCGGCGCCGATCGCCCCGGGCGTGCCGCTCGACAACCTGTTGCCGGGGCTCTGTCCCACCCTGCTGAATGAATCGTTTGCACCCGAGCCCGCGGGGCCCGGCTCGGAGTGGGTGCGCGAGTTCTACACCGGCTACTGCGATATCCGCATCGCGTTGCCGTCGACGTTCACGCCGGCCGGAGACAAGTTCGAGGAATGGGTGTACGACGCCTCGGTGAAGTACCGGGTGAGCGAGGACCTGATGCTCTATTTCACCGCCGCGCACTCGTGGCGGCCGCCGGGCGTCACGGTGGGCATCACGGCGGATGTGCCCGACGATCTGGTATTCGGCGCGCCGGAGGAATCCGATGCCTTCGAACTCGGCATCAAGTCCGAGTGGCTGGATCGCCGGCTGCGTTTCAATGCGGCGCTGTTCTACCAGAAGTTCGATGGCTTCATCGGTCGCTTCGAGGACGTGCCGTACCTGAATACGGCCACCTCGGCGGTGGACGAGGGCGGCTTTACCTACAACGCCGATGCGATCGCCTACGGCCTCGAGGCCGATGTGTTCTGGATGATCACGCCGGACTGGACCGCGCAGTTCATGTTCAGCACGCAGAAGGGGGAATACGACGACGCCGAGGTGCCGTGCCGCGATTCGGACTTCGACGGTGTTCCCGACAACGGGGCCAATCCGCCCGCGTCTGCATGGCCGAAGGGAACCGTGGTGGCCTTCTGCGGCTCCGACGACGCGATCTCGAACCTGCCGGAGTGGAACGCGACGCTGCAGTCGGAGTACGTGATCCCGCGTGACGCGCTCGAGTACTACCTGCGCGGACTGCTGAACTACCAGCCCGACAACGACAACTTCAGCAGCGGCTTCGAGCGCAAGGCGTACACCATGCTGAACCTGTACGCGGGTGTGCGCAGCAGCGACGGCGTCTGGGACGTGACGTTGTGGGCGAAGAACGCACTCGATTCGGACCGCGTGCTGCAGCTCGACTCCGAAGGGGTGGTGGCCGGCTTCGCGTCGGGCTACCGCGGCGTCTCGGTGCTGCCGGAGCGCGAGCTCGGGCTCAGCGTCCGCTACGCGTTCGGCGGCGGTTGAGCTGCGATGACCGGTGAAAGCAGGGAAGGAGCATCACGGCATGTACGGTAGGCGGTCGAGGCATCCATTGCGTGGCGTGATCTCCGGTGCGCTGCGACTGTCCTGCGTCGCGGCGCTGTCGTGCGTGCTGGCGGCGCTCCCCGCACTCGGCGGGGAGCGCCTGGCGCGGCTCGACCAGCACGGCCGTTGGCTGCTCGATCCGCAGGGGCGGGTCGTGATGCTGCGTGGCGGCAACCTGCAACTGCCCGGACACGCCCACCCGAAGCGGCACGCGGGCAGCCCGAATGCCGACACGCCGCGACAGCTCGCCGCCCAGGGGTTCAACGCGGTTCGCCTGGTGCTGTTCTTCGACCGGCTGATGCCTGAGCCGGGGGAGGTGGATTCCGCTTACCTGGAGGAGATCGGCCGCGCGGTGGCGGCGTACCGTGAGGCCGGGGTGTACGTGCTGCTCGACGTGCACCAGGACGAGTACGGCCCGGCGGTCGGGGTGCGCGGTATGCCGGCGTGGGCCACCTTCGCCGACGGGCACGAGCCGCAGCGCCGGCCGTTTCCGGCCGGGTATTTCGCCGACCCCGCGATCCACGCCGCCTTCGACAATTTCTGGCGCAACCACCCGGTCCCCGGCAGCGGCAAGGGGGTGCAGGACCTCTACATCGACGGCCTCGTCGCACTCGCCGCACGCTTTCGCGACGAGACCGCGGTGTTCGGCATCGACGTGATGAACGAACCGTTCCCGGGCTCGCGCTGCAACCAGCCCGATCCGGTGAGCTCGCACTGTCCGGAACTCGAACAGGAGTTGCTCGCGCCGTTCTACGCGCGCGCCGGTGACGCGATCGCCGCGGCGGCGCCGCAGACGATCGTGTTCGTCGAGCCGTTCATGCTGCAGGGTGCGCTCGGCATCCCGATCGCGACACCGCCGCCCGGCGAGCGCGCGAAGCGCGGCCTGTCGTTCCACCAGTACGGCACCTTCGCCGAGATACGCAAGCGCGGCAACGACTACCTGATGCAGCGTGCGCTGGAGATCGGTGCCGCGCCGCTGAACACCGAGTGGGGCTTCACCAACGACCCTGCGGTGTGGGCCGCGCAAGCCGGGGAGTTCGACGCCTTGCTGATCCCGTGGCTCGCGTGGGCGCGCGGCGACTTCGCGCCGATCGTCGATCCGCGTCTGCCGCCCTCCGGCAACGACAATCGCGAGGCGACACTGCGCGCACTCGCGCGCCCCTATCCGCGCGCCACCGCCGGTACGCCGGTCTCGCTCGCTTTCGACGGCGCGAGCGGAACGCTGGAATACCGCTATGTACCGATCGCCCCCGGTGACAGGCCGCTTGCCGGCGACACCGAGATCGTGCTGCCGCCGGCCAACTTCCCGTCCGGCGGTTCGGTCGAGGTGGCGAACGCGCGTGTATTGTCGGCGCCGGGTGCGCCGCTGCTTCGTATAGCGGCGGACGCCGGAGCGGCCGAGGTGCGGGTGCGCGTGGTACGCACCGGCGTGCTGCCCGAGCTGCCGCCGATCGTCGCCACCGTGGATCCGTACGCACACCTCGCGAGCGGCAAGCCGGCGCCCGCAGCGCGCGACGGTGCGTTGTCGACGAACTCGCTGGTCGGGGATCTGCTGCGCGATCCGCGCTCGCGCGCGATCCTCGAGCGCGAGGTGCCCGCGCTGGTGTCCTCGCCGCAGATCGGGATGGGCTCGCAGATGTCGCTGCGTGCGATGCAGCCCTTCGTGCCCGAGCTGCTCGACGACGCGGTGCTCGAGCGGATCGAGCGGGCGCTGCTGGCACTCTAGCCGTCGATGCCTGCCGTGCAGGACGACGGCTGTTCCCGAAACGCGCTGACGGGGGAGAACCGATGCGTATCCTGAAACGGTTCGTGATCGTGCTGGCGGTGGTGCTGGGGCTGCTGGTCGTCGCGCTCGGCGCGGTCGGTGGCTGGTACATCCACAAGACCACGGACGCGTTCCTCGAGCCACCGCCGGATCCCGCCGGCCAGCAGAGTATCGCGAGCTACGCGACCCCTGCGCCCGAATCCCCCGCCGCCGCGCCGCCGCTGGTCCGTGAGTTCGACTGGAACACGATCCTGGAGCCGCCGAAGTCCGCACGCGCGTGGACGCGCTGGTGGTGGCCGGGCGGCGATGTGGATGCACGGACGGCGGCACGGCAGCTCGACGAACTCGATGCCGCCGGCTTCGGCGGCGGTGAAGTCCAGCCCTTCCTGAGCGGCATGATCAACATCGACGATCCGGCGACCATGGAGCGCGTCTACGGCTTCGATACCCCGGCGTATTACGCGACGCTCGACCGCGTGATGTCCGCGGCGGCGGCGCGCGGCTTGCAGCTCGACCTCACGCATTTCAGTGGCTGGCCCGCGGGTGGTCCGGAGATCAATCTGGAGGACAGCCTGACCGTGATCGCCTACGGGGAGGAGCGGGTTGCGGGCGGCAGGACGGTGAACCTCGATCTGCCGAAGCCGCGCCCCGGCCCCAGCGAGTACCTGTTCACCGCCATCGAGTTCTCCGGGGCCGATTTCCTGAATTTCCCGGCCGAGCGCGCTCGTCTGCTGAGCGTGGTGGCGGCGCGACCGCTGAAGGGCCGTCATGCGTGGAGTCCTTACAATCTCGACGATACCGTGACGCTGGACCCCGATTCGGCCCGGGTGCTCACGGATCGGGTGGAGGACGGGGTGCTGCGCTGGGACGCACCTGCAGGCGACTGGCAGATCGTCGCGAGCTATCTGCTGCCCTCCGGCGAGGCGCCGATGGGCGCGGCGCAGAAGCCGCAGGGGTTCGTGGTCGATCACCTGCGCACGCCGCAGGTGCTGGGCCACTACGAGTACGCCTTCGGTGCGCGCACCGGTCTGCCGGCGCATTACGGCACCGCCTTTCGCGGCGTCTTCAACGACAGCCTGGAGTTTCGCGTCAAGCGCCTGGGGGCCGAGGGCATCCTGCAGGAGTTCCGCTCGCGCCGCGGCTACGATCTGGAACCGCTGCTGCCCGCCATCTACGTCGAGGGCAAGGACAGCGTCTACTTCAGCGAGATCGTCGGCATCCACGCGGCACCCGAGTTCGCGCTGACGTCGCTCGACGAGCGCATCCGCCACGACTACCAGAAGACGCTTTCGGATCTGGTGATCGAGCGCTTCGTCGAGAGTTCGGCGACGTGGGCCGCCGAGCGCGGACTCGTCTCGCGCGGGCAGAGCTACGGCATGGACATCGACATTCTGCGCGCGCTCGGGGCGAACACGATCCCCGAGACCGAGCAGCTCTGGGGTGGCGGATCCAACCTGGGGCTCAAGTTCGCCTCGTCCGCCGCGGCGCTCTATGGCCGGCCGTTGGTCGGCGCCGAGTCCTTCGTGTGGATCCAGCGCGACTGGACCACGACCGCACGCAAGCTGAAGGTCGCGGTCGACAAGATGCTGCTCGCCGGCGTGAACCATATCGTGTACCACGGCACGCCGTATCCGTGGACGGGGGACGCGTCAGGGCCGTATGGCGAGGAAGGCTGGACGCCGTTCAGTTCGCCGAAGAACCCGGGCCATTTCTCGTCGATCGCGGGTCCGAACAATCCGGCGCTGTGGCCCGACGTGCCGCAGATCAACCGCTACATCGCACGCAGCCAGAACCTGCTGCGGCAGGGGCGCCCCGCGATCGACGTGCTGATCCATTACCCGTTTCTGGGCTTCCACGGCGCGAACCCGGAAGGCAGCAGCGACGAAATCCTGCTGAACGGTTCGCTGCCCGACGCCGATCCGCCGGCCGAAGTACGCGAGGATCCGGTGCTGACCCGGGGCAAGCAACTCGTCGACGCGGTGTTCACCGTGCCGCCCGCGAAGCGCGATGTGCGTGACGAGTGGGTCGAGCGACTGCTGCCACTGCTGCGCGAACTCGATCGGCGCGGCATTTCCTGGGGCTGGGTCAACGACCACGCGCTGCAGAGCGGGAAGATCGGCCCGCACACGCTGACGGCCTCGGGAGGCAGCTACGGTATGTTGTTGCTCCCGGATGTGCCGATGATCGAGCAGCCGACGCTGCGCCGCCTTGCGGAGCTGGCGCAGGCGGGCGTGCCGGTGCTGTTCGCCGGTGAGCTGCCGGCGCGCCAGCCGGGCTATCTGGATGCCGAAAGCGGCGACACCGAGGTGCGCACGCTGGTGGACGGACTGCTCGCGGCGGGTGCCGAGCGACTCGGTGGCGCGCTGGATGCGATCGCCGGACGCATTGCCGAACGCGTCGTCGCTCCGGTGCGCCATCTCGCGCAGGGCTCGATCCGCAGTTACCGGCGCAGCCTCGGTGACGGCCAGGACATCGTGCTGTTCGCGAACCAGCAGGCGGCGGCCGCGACGCTCGACATCGCGATGGATGCCACCGGGTCTGCGTGGTGGTTCGATGCGCTCGACGGCGCCGCCTGGCCCGCGCAGACGGTCGATGGCCGGCTGTCGTTGTCGCTGCGGGGCTTCGAGAGCCGTTTCCTGATCCGCGGCGTGCCGATGCCGCCGACGCTGACGGTGCGCGTCGCCGACAGCGTGCTGAGCGAACGGCCGCGGCGCACGTGGCACCTCGACGCGTGGACGTTCGCCATCGACGGCGGCGAAGCGCGGCCGGCTGCGTTGCAGGACTGGCGGCAGGATCCGGCGCTGATGCACGCGCGCGGCCCCGGGGTGTACGCGCATCGCTTCGAGCTGGCGGACCCGGACCCCGCTGCCCGCTATCTGCTCGATGTGGGACTGGTGCAGGGGGCGGCGGCGGTCAGCGTGAACGGCCAGGCGATCGGGCGTGCCAGCGTGCCGCCGTTCCTGCTCGAGCTGGGGACGGCGTTGCGTGCCGGTGACAACGAGATCCGGATCGAGGTGCTCGCGCCGCTGCGCAATCATTTCGTCGGCCGGGCGCTCGCGGGCGACGCGCACTATTCCCACATGACGGGATACGAGCATCGTCTGGCAGCGGCGGGACTGATCGGCCCGGTGAGCATCGTCGAGGTGGAAGGGCGCTAGCGCGCGTTCGCTGGCGACCACACCGATCCGAAGTTCGAGGAGTAACGACACATGGCAGATATTCGCCCATCCGGCGCCACCCGCGACGCGCAGTACGGCTTCAGCAAGATTTTCGTGCACGATCTGGAGGGAATGGCCGGGTTCTACGAGGAGGTCTTCGGTCTGGTCCGTTTCGACCGGCACCAGGACGTCATGCTCGGGCGCCGGATCGACGAGATCACGTTCCAGGCCACCTGCCCCGGTGGCAGTTCGCTGACGCTGATCAAGTATCTGGATTCCACCGCGCCGACGGTCGGCGAGTCGGTGCAGGGTTTCATCACCACCGATATCGACGCTCTCGCGCGGCGCGCCGAGGCGGCCGGCGGCATGCTGGCCGAGCCGATCCGTCGCGTCGAGTCGCACCGGCTCAGTTGCGCGTTCGTGCTCGATCCGGAGGGGCATGTGAACGAGGTCGTCCAGCTCGACGCCGGCTGAGCGAGGTTGCGCTTGATCGTGGGTGCGCGCACGTCGACGGTCGCCATCAGGTGCTCGCGTGACCAGTGGCCGTCGAGCCCGGTCGTTTCGGCAAAGGAGTCCGCATCGAACGAGCAGTACACGGCGCGGTAGGCCACGCCGGGCGCCGTTACGAGCATCCGCGTGCCGATCGGGCCGTAGTTGACGTCACCGAATTGCAGCCACGTGCCCGGACTCCCGTCGGCATCGCGGTACGCACCGCTCGAATACGTCACTTGCCGGCTCTATCATTTCCCCGGCAGCAGCGAAGGAGACGGCAATGGAACTGGTGATGATCTTCGATATGCGGGCACCGGCATTCGGTGCGCCGCGCTCCGAGGTGTTCGCGGCGGCGCTGGATATCGCCGCCTGGGCCGACGAGATCGGCTTCGATGTGCTCGGCCTTGGCGAGCATCACGGCGCCGACGATGGCTACAACCCGTCGCCGCTGGTCCTGGGCAGCGCGTTCGCCGCCAGGACGCGCAGGATCCACCTGCGTACGGCGGTGCTGCTCGCGTCCTGTTACGACCCGGTCCGGCTCGCCGAGGACACCGCGGTGCTGCAGATCCTCGCCAACGGCCGCTTCGAACTCGGCCTCGGTTTCGGCTACCGCCGCAGCGAGTTCGCGATGTACGGGCGCCGCGTCGAGGATCGCTTCGCTCACACCTGCCGCGTGGCCGAGCTGCTGAAGCAGGCGTGGAGCGGGGAACCCTTCGAGTACGAAGGCCGGCCGTGCCAGGTGCGGCCGGTGCCGGAGACTCCCATACCGCTGCTGCTCGGCGCGAACGCGCCGGCGGTGGCGCGGGCGGCGGCGCGCATCGCCGACGGCTTTCTGGTTCCGCTGCAGAGCCCGGGCGTGTGGCAGCCGTACCGCGACGAATGCCTGAAACTCGGCAAGCCCGACCCCGGCGAGTACCCGCGGCAGGGGCCGACCTTCCTGTGGGTGTCGGAGGATCCGGAACGTGACTGGGAATGGCTGACGCCGCACATCGTGCACGTGCTCGAATCCTATGCCCGCTGGACCGAGTCGGCCTACGGCAAGCCCACCGGCGTGTACGCCGGCGGCGTCACGGCAGCAACGATCCGCGCCAGCGGCAAGTACCGGGTGCTGACCCCCGAGCAGGCGTTGACGCTGATCGGGGAACTGGGGGACCACAGTTCGCTGTACCTGACGCCGCTGATGGGCGGCGCCGACCCGCGGCGCGCCTGGAAGATGCTGCAACTCTGGGAGCGCGAGGTGCAGCCGCACGTGCCGCGCGGCAGCGTACCGAACTGGCGTCACACGCACTGAAACCCTTCGACGGAGAACGCGACATGACCATCCGCACCTTCGGTATCGACCACGTTCATTTCAATGTCCTTCGCATCAGGCGCTTCCTCGAGATCATGGAACAGCTGTTCGGTGCGGACATCACGCCGATCTCGCAGCTGGCGCAACTGGGGGCATACAACGCCTGCGTCCATTTTCCCGCGGAAGGGATGACGCCCTCGTTCCTGGACGTGTTCCAGCCCGGCGGTGATTCCGACCAGGCCGCCGAGCACATCCGTGACCACGGCCAGGGGATCTCGCATGTCGCGTTCAGGGTCGAGAACATCGAGGATGCCGCGGTGCACGCGGCCAACTGCGGGCTGCGCGAACTGTCGCGGCTGGGCTATCGCGGCATGAAGCAGGTGCAGTTCGACACGCGCGCGGAGCTCGGCTTCCTGCTCGAGTTCGTCGAGTACGAGCCGGGCTTCGCCGAGGACCTGGCGCGCGTCAAGGAGCGTCTGCGCGCAGGCGAGACGGTCGACGGCCTGCGTTACGTGTCACCGTGACGCGCGGCGGCCTCACGGCGCCGCCACGCTCGATTCGCGCACCACCAGTTCGTGCGCGAGCACGATCCGCCGCCCCGGCTGCTGGCCGTCGCGCAGGATCTCGAGCATCAACTGCATGCTGCGAACGCCGATCTGTTCGCGGGGCTGGCGGATGGTCGTCAGCGCCGGCGTGGCGAACTCGGCGAACGCGATATCGTCGAAGCCGACGATCGACAGTTCACGCGGCAGCGCCAGGCCGGCCTGGCGGGCGGCGCGCAGCGCGCCTATCGCCATTTCGTCGTTGGCGCAGAACACCGCGCTGGGCGTTCGAGCGCCGCCGAGCAGCGCGCGCATCTGCTGGTGACCGCCCGCCAGCGAAAAGTCGCCGTAGCGCACCCGCTCGCGCCGCACGCGCAGCCCCGCTGCCGTCATCGCCTCCGTGAAGCCGGCCAGGCGGTCACGGCACAGCGGGGAGGCGCGCGGTCCGCTGATGAACGCGATGTCGCGGTGCCCCAGACCCAGCAGATGCCGGGTTGCTTCGGTGGCTGCCCGGACGTTGTCGATGCACACGGTGGGTGCCGGAATCTCGCCGTCGTACTCGCAGGCCATCACGAACGGCGGCCAGTCCGGATCCAGCCGCGAGCGACTGCGGCCCGTCGCGAACGGGATGTTCATGCCGAGGCAGATGATGCCGTCGGCCTGGCGCTGCGTGACCAGGGCGGCGTAGGCGCGTTCGCGCTCGGCGTTGTACTGGGTGTCGCCGAGCAGGATGCGGTAACCGTGCTCGAGTGCGACGCGTTCGATGCCGCGGATGATCCTGGAAAAGAACGGATTGGCGATGTCCGGCACCAGCACCAGCACGGTGTGCGTGCGTCGCTGGCGGAAGTTGCGCGCCAGTGCGTTGGTCACGTAGCCGCAGGCGGCGACCGCCTCGAGCACGCGCGCACGCGTCGCTGCGGCGACCTTGGGGGATCCGTCGAGGGTCCGCGAAACCGTCGCCACCGAGACGCCCGCGAGTCGTGCGACGTCCTTGATATTCGCCATCGGAAGGAGTTCCTGCTATCGCGTCGCCGTGCATGCTATCACCCGCGTGTGTGTTGGCAGGGGGATCGGTGTGCCACGGTCGGCCGGGCGATCGAAACCACAGGGTTGACGTCCGTAGAACCTCTGGTACGATGTAAACGATTACATCCAGCGGGATGCCCGATCGTCCCGTCCGTGCCCGTGTCGCCGCCGTGACCGGGCGTGGCGCCGCACGGAGCAACGATAATTACCGCTGCCGAAGCAGCCGGAGGGTGGCGATGAAAACCGGTTGGAAATGGTTCCGGAGGTCACTCGTCGTGGTGATCGTCGGCGGACTGCTGGCCGCGGGCTACGCGTATTGGCAGATGCGTGCGATGGGCTTCTTCCGCGAACCGGTGTTCGAGACCGAACGGCCGGTGGTGCCGGCGTTGCCGCGTCCCTCGGTGCTGGTGTTCTCGAAGACCAATTCCTTCATCCACGAGGACGCGATTCCCGCCGCGAGGCGCCTGCTGCAGGACATTGCAGGGGATCGCGGCTGGGGCGTCTTCGTGAGCGACAGCGGTGCGGTGTTCAACGCCGACGATCTCGCGAAGTTCGACGTGGTGGTCTGGAACAACGTCACCGGCGATGTGCTGCTGCCGGAGCAGCGCGAGGCGTTCCGCGCCTGGCTCGAACACGGTGGTGGTTATATCGGCCTGCACGCAGCCGGTGACAACAGCCATGCCGCGTGGCCGTGGTACCTCGACACGGTGATCCGTGCGCAGTTCACCGGTCATCCGATGGATCCGCAGTTCCAGCAGGCGACGCTGCGCATCGAGCAGCCCACGGATCCGATCGTGGACGGCGTTCCCGCCGCGTGGGTGCGCACCGACGAGTGGTATTCCTTCGCCGCCAGTCCGCGGGCGAGTGATCTGCGCGTGCTGGCGACCATCGACGAGAGCACCTACCGGCCCGGGAGCTTCTTCGGCAAGGAACTCGCGATGGGCGCGGATCACCCGATGGTCTGGAAGCATTGCGTCGGCCGCGGGCGCGTGTTCTACGCCGCGCCCGGGCACACGGCCGAAACCTATGCCGAACCGCCGTACCGCGCGATGCTCGAGCGCGCGCTCGACTGGGCCGGCCGGCAGGACCCGGCACTGGTCTCCCCAGCGCCGCTGGCGTGTGAACCCTGATCGAACAGAGGGACTGGCTACCATGAATCGACGTCACCTGATGCACCTCGTGGTCGCGGCGCTGGGTACCGCGGCGCTGCCGGGTTCGGCGACCTTGCGCGCGATCGCGGGGGAGAAGCCGCACGCGCAGGCATCGCGCCCCGTGTTCGACGCCGCCCAGCGGCAACTGGTGGATGTGCTCGCGGAGATGATCATTCCGGCGACCGATACGCCCGGCGCGCGCGAGGCCGGCGTGCCCGCGTTCATCGAGACGATGGTTGCGGACTGGTACACCGACACCGAGCGCACGATCTTCCTGCAGGGTCTGGCGGCGCTCGACGAGGCCAGTCGCACCGCGCACGGCAGGAGTTTCGTGGCGGTCGACGACGCGCAGCGCACCGCCTTGCTGTCCGCCGCGGAGCAGGACGCCGCGCGCTACGTCAGCCCGCTTCCCGGCGGCGTGCTCGGCGGCATGAGCAAGCTGGTCGACGAGAACACCCCGTTCTTCACCAAGCTCAAGGAACTCACGGTGATCGGCTATTTCAGCTCCGAGGCCGGCGCGACGAAATTCCTGAACTACGAGCCGATGCCGATGCGCCTGGAAAGCGATCTGGAGTACGCCGCGCTCGGCCGGCAGTGGAGTTATTGAGGCGCGACGACGGGCGGCGGGCGAACGGAACCGGGCGAGGAATTCGGAATGAACACGGACTTCGATGCGATCGTGGTGGGCTCCGGAGTTACCGGAGGCTGGGCGGCGAAGGAACTGACCGAGAAGGGGCTGAAGGTGCTGGTGCTCGAGCGCGGACGAGCGCTCGAGCACGGCAAGGATTACGTGACCGAACACATGCCGCCGTGGCAGATCCCGTTCGGCGGCAAGCCGCTGCGGGAACTGTACGCGCGCGACTATCCGGTGCAGAGCCAGTCGTTCGCGTTCGACGAAACCACCCGCCATTTCTGGATGCGCGACGCCGATCAGCCGTACGTGCAGGCAGCGCCGTTCAACTGGTTCCGCGCCAACGTCGTCGGTGGCAAGTCGCTGCTGTGGTCGCGTCAGGTCTACCGCTGGAGCGACCTCGATTTCGAGGCCAACGGGCGCGACGGAAACGGCATCGACTGGCCGATCCGCTACCGTGAGCTCGAGCCGTGGTACGCGCACGTCGAGCGCTTCATCGGCGTCAGCGGCCAGGCCGAGGGCTTGCCGCAGCTGCCCGATGGCGTGTTCCAGCCGCCGATGCAGATGTTCGCGCTCGAGAAGGCTGCGAAGCAGCGCATCGAGGCCGCTTTCCCGGAGCGCCGCCTGACCATCGGGCGGTGCGCGAACCTCACCGAAGCGCTCGGGGACCGCGGGGCATGCCACTACTGCGGCGTGTGCCAGCGCGGTTGTTCCCCCGGCGCGTATTTCAGCAGCCTGAGCTCGACGCTGCCCGCCGCGGCGAAGACCGGCCGCATGACACTGCGCGCCGACAGCGTGGTCGAAGGACTCGATTACGACCCCGCGGCCGGACGCCTCTCGGGCGTGCGCGTGATCGATTCGGAAACCGGCGAGCGCCGGCGTTTCACGTCGCGTCTGGTGTTCCTGTGCGCCTCGACGCTGGCGAGCCTGCAGATCCTGCTGAATTCGCGTTCGGAGCGTTTTCCGCACGGCCTCGCGAACGGCAGCGGGGCGCTGGGGCGTTACGTGATGGATCACCAGGAAGGAGGCTTCGCGTTCGGGATCACCACCGAGTTCATGGGCCGCTATTACCGCGGTTACCGCCCCAACGGGATCTATGTCCCGCGCTTCCGGAATCTGGATCCCGCGCGGCCCGATGGCGACTTCCTGCGCGGTTACGGCTACCAGGGTATGGCGATTCCGCTCGAGGGCCGCTTGATCGCGACCGCGTTGCCCGGGTTCGGCGCCGCGTTCAAGGACTCGTTGCGCCAGCCTCCTGCGTGGGCGATGTTCCTTGCGGCATTCACGGAATGCCTGCCGTACCACGACAACCGCGTCATGCTGGACGAGCGGCTGGTCGACCGGTACGGCATCCCCCAGTTGCGTTTCGATGTGCGCTTCCGCGAGAACGAGGCCAAACTCAACGCCGATTCGGCGGCGCAGGCCGAGGCGATGCTGAAGGCCGCCGGCCTGCAGAACGTGGTGTCGCTCGCGCGGCCTTCGGTGCCCGGCGACGCGATCCACGAGATGGGCGGCGCCTGCATGGGGCGCGATCCGCAGACGTCGGTGCTGAACGCCTGGAACCAGGCGCACGAGGTGCCGAACCTCTACGTCACCGACGGTGCCGGCATGAGTTCCTGCGGGGTGGTGAATCCCTCGCTGACCTTCATGGCGCTGACGGCACGCGCGGCCGATCACGCGGCGACGCGCTGGCGCGACGGGGCGGTGTAGGAGGCACGCATGATCGTGGACATCGTGGACGGGGCGAGGGAATGGCTGGCGGCGGCGCGCGCGGCACGACGGCACGGCGGCGTGGTGCTGTGCGCGCTGTGGCTGGCGCTCGCCGGCGCGCTCGCGCATGCGGCGGATCCGGTGCGGCGGCTCGGTGTCGATTCCACGGTCGGTGAACTGCTCGACAACCCCGCCGCACGCGCGGTGCTCGAACGACACATACCGGTGTTCGTGAACTCGCCGGGAGTCGAGCAGGCGCGCGACCTTGGTCTGCGTGCTTTGCAGGTCTATGCGCCCACGATCCTCACCGACACGGCGCTGCTGCAGATCGCCGACGATCTGGCGCGAACGCCCGGCGCCGTCGCGCACGGTGCCCCACCGCCGCGCGTTCCGCCACCGGCCGATCCGGGTTTCGCGTTCCGGCTGCGGACGATTCCGCTCTGGGAAGGACCCGCACCGCACGCACGCGGTGACGCGCCGCAGGACACGCCCACGCTGACGCTGATCGGCACCGATGGCGCAGTGGCGAACGGCGCTGCGATCATCGTCGCGCCGGGCGGCGGCTACCAGGCGCTCGCGACCGGCCACGAAGGGCGGCAGGTCGCCGACTGGTTCGCCGCGCACGGTGTGGCGGCGTTCGTTCTGAGCTACCGGCTGGTGACCTTCGGCTACCGCCATCCGGTCGCGCTGCTCGATGCACAGCGTGCGGTCCGCTGGGTGCGCGCGCACGCCGCCGAGTACGGGATCGATCCCTCGCGGATCGGGATGATCGGGTTTTCGGCGGGCGGTCACCTGACTGCCATGGTTTCCACGCAGTTCGACGGCGGCGATGCGGCGGCCGCCGATCCGGTGGAGCGTGTGAGCAGCCGGCCGGACTTCGCGATCCTGGGCTACCCGGCGATCGCCGTGCCCGAGGCGCGCTGGAATGAATTGGAGCTGGTGGACGAACACACCAGTGCCCAGGGGTTGCGCCAGCTCCAGCCGGCGGGGAATGTCGACGAGCACACGCCGCCGACGTTCATTTTCCATACGACCGACGACGAGGTGGTCGCTCCGGCCAACGCGATCGCCTACTACGAAGCACTGGTCGCCGCGAAGGTGCCTGCCGAGTTGCACGTATTCGGGCACGGTCGTCACGGGCTCGGACTTGCCATGCACGATCGCACGCTGGGGGCGTGGCCCGGGTTGCTCGATGCCTGGCTGGCGCAACGCGGCCTGCTCGGCGTATCCGCGCAGCGCTGACCGGTACGGAGTGAACGGCCCATGATCACGATCCGCCTGCGTCTGGGAATCATGATGTTCCTGCAGTTCTTCGTCTGGGGCGCCTGGTTCGTGACGCTGGGTACCTTTCTCGCGACCAATCTGGAGGCCACCGGTGCGCAGACCGGCATGGCGTTCGCTACCCAGTCGTGGGGGGCGATCGTCGCGCCGCTGTTCATCGGCCTGATCGCCGATCGCTTCTTCAATGCCGAGCGCATCCTCGGCCTGCTGCACCTCGCGGGTGCCGCGCTGCTGTGGGCGATGCACGTTGCCGGTGACTTCGCGGCCTTCTATCCGGCAGCGCTGGCCTACATGGTCGTCTACATGCCGACGCTGGCGCTGGTGAACGCGGTGGCGTTCCGCCAGATGAGCGATCCGGCGGCCGAGTTCGCCGCGGTGCGCATCTGGGGCACCATCGGCTGGATCGTCGCGGGACTGGCGATCAGTTATGTGTTCGCGTGGGACGATGCCGCGCGCATGGCGCAGGGCACGCTGCGCAACACCTTCCTGCTGGCGGCGATCGCCTCGCTGGCGCTGGGACTCTACAGCTTCACGCTGCCGGCCACGCCGCCGCGCGCGCACGGGGTGCAGGAACTGCGCGAACTCTTCGGTGCCGATGCGCTCGGTCTGCTGCGCGACCGCAATTTCGCTGTCTTCTTCTGCTCCGCGATCCTGATCTGCGTGCCGCTCGCGTTCTACTACCAGAATGCGAACCTGTTCCTCGCCGAAACCGGCGTCACGAACCCGACCGGCAAGATGACGCTCGGACAGATTTCCGAGGCCGGGTTCATCCTGCTGCTGCCGTGGTGCTTCCGCCGCATCGGGATCAAGTTCACGCTGCTCGCGGGAATGCTCGCCTGGAGCCTGCGCTACGTGCTGTTCGGCTTCGGCGACGCCGGCGAGGGGGTGTGGATGCTGTTGCTCGGCATCGCGCTGCACGGTGTCTGTTACGACTTCTTCTTCGTGGCCGGCCAGGTCTATACCGATGCGCGTGCCGGCGAACGCTTCAAGGCCTCGGCGCAGGGCTTGTTGACGCTCGCGACCTACGGGCTCGGCATGCTGATCGGTTTCGCCGTCGCCGGCGAGATCACCGATCGCTACGCGCAGGCCGGCTCCCATGCGTGGCAATCGGTCTGGTTGTTCCCGGCTGGGCTGGCATTCGCGGTGTTCGTGTTGTTCCTGGTGCTGTTCCGTGATCCTGCGGAGCGCACGCAGGGAGTGCGCCAATGATTGCGGGACGGCGGATTCCGCTCGCCTTCGCAGGCGGCGGGCAGCGATCGCTGATCGGTGGGGTGCACCGCGCTGCGGCGGCCTTGTCGGAGCGCTTCGCGTTGAAGGGCGGGGTGTTCGGTACCGATCCCGAGCGCGAACGCGCCCGGGCGCATGCGCTGGGACTCGACGAGCGCCGCATCCATGCCGATCTGCCCGCGCTGTTCGCGTCCGAACGCGCGCTCCCGCCCGGTGAGTGCATCGAGGCGATCGCGGTGCTCACCCCCAACCACCTGCACTTCGAGCAGGTGCTCGGCGCGTTGCGCGCAGGTCTGCACGTCATCTGCGAGAAGCCGTTCACGGTGACCGCCGGGCAGGCCGACGAGCTGGCGCGGGTGGCCGTGGCGAACGACCGTCTGGTCTGCGTGGCGCACACCTACACCGGCTACCCGATGGTGCGCCAGATGCGTGCGCTGATCGCGGCCGGTGCGATCGGGACGGTGCAGAAGATCGATGCGCGCTACTACCAGGGCTGGATCAATCCGGCGCTGCAGGACGCCGGGGCGCGCGCCGCGATCTGGCGCCTCGATCCGGCGCGCTCCGGGCCGAGTTGCTGCTACGGCGATATCGGCGTGCACGCCTTCGACCTCGTCGAGTACACCACCGGGCTGCGCGTGCAGCGCGTGCTGGCCGATCTGCGCGCGATGCCCGGCGCCGGCGGGCTCGACATCGACGGCACCACGCTGCTGCGCACCGCGGACGGCGTGCCCGGGGTGTTGCGCGCGAGCCAGGTCGCGACCGGCGAGGAGAACAGCGTGGGGATCGCGGTGTACGGCAGCCGCGGCGCGTTGAAGTGGAGCCACGACGCGCCGGCGCAGTTGATACATCTGCGCGAGGACGCGCCGATGCAGGTGTTCACGCCGGGGCACGCGTTCAACGAAGCGCTGGGGCGTGGTGCGAGCCAGTTGCCGCCCGGACATCCGCAAGGTCTGGTGGAGGCGATGGCCAACCTCTACCGCGGTTTCGCCGACGCGCTCGACGGCGACGCGGGTGCGCACGAGCGCTTTCGCGGCATCGAGGCGGGAGTGCGCGCCATGCGCTTCCTCGAGGCCGTGACGGAGTCCAACCGCGGCGGTTCGGTGTGGACGGAGATCAGGGAATGAGCGCGGAGCCGTCGTTTCGTCCCCGCCACATGAAGCTTGGCATCCTGACGGCCGCGCTGCAGGAACTGACGCCACGCGCCGTGCGCGACGCCGACCCCGACCGCGCGATCGAGGACTGGCTCGGCTTCGCGGCCGATATAGGCGCGCCGTATATCCAGCTCTCCGCGGCCTTGCATCCCGAGCACAGCGATGTGCCGGCCGAGGCGCTGCTCGACCCGGTCGCGAACACGCTCGACCTGCGCCGGCCGTTCGACTCTGCGCGCGCCGCGCGTGTGCTGGCCGCGACCCGCGCGAGCGGCGTCGGGATCTGCGACCTCGGGTACTTCGACAACATGCTGATCGCCGACGAGGGGCTGCGCCGGCGCAAGCACGAGTTCATGCGGCGGGTGTTCGACGCCGCGGTGCTGCTCGGCGTGGATGCCGTGTGCGGCTTCGTGGGTCGCAACGCCCGGCTGTCGATGGACGCGAACCTGGTGATGTTCGAGGAAGTGTTCGTGCCGTTGCTCGCGGCGGCGAAGGAGCGCGGGCTGGTCTACCGCGTCGAACCCTGCCCGATGCCGGGCTGGACCGCCGACGACCTCTGGCACAACAACATCGCCTACGCGCCCGGTCCGTGGATCGCGCTGCACCGCATCTGCGAGCGGCACGGCGTCGCGGACGAGTTCCGCATCCACTACGACCCGTCGCACGCGATCCTGATCGGGCAGGACTCGCGCTCGGTGTTCCGTTACCTGCGCGACATGGGCTACCCGTTCCTGATCGGCGGCTTTCACGTCAAGGGACAGGTGATCGACGCCCGCGGTATCTCCGCGTGGGGCTACGGCGGGCAGACGATGCTGCGCGGGGACTGGGATGGCGCGCAGCCGCTGGCGGCGCCGGCCGCGCGCGCCAACGCGTGGAAGAAGCAGACCGTGTTCTGCGAGCACGAGTTGCCGGGCACCGCCCGGCACGACCCGCTGGCGTACCTGCAGAACCGCTCGGTCGACTGGCTCGATCACCAGCTCGCCGCGCGCGAGTACCTCACGCTCGATCCGGCGCAGACCTTCCTGGTCGTCGAGCACGAGTATCCGCCGGCGCGGGTGCAGGATCGCACCCTGCTGGCGCCGATCCTGGCCGGCTCGCTGGCGTTCGTGAAGGCGATCGACGAAGCGGCTGCGGCGATGCATGCGCTGCAGCATGAGGTGCTCGCGGCGCAGGGGATTGCGGTGCAGGGGCACGGAAGGGAAGCGTTTCGCAGTTGAGTGTCCGTCGGGACCGCCGGTTCGGTCGACGGCACCTCACCAAATCTTCACTGGATATGGCTTACGGCTAAGTTTAATCTGTGGCCGGTCGCTGCGGGACATGCCGGCAGGTGCGGCTCCCAGTGGCAGGTGGCAATTCGACTCACGGTATACAGAGGTCATCGTGGACAAGTATCAGATGTTCATCGGCGGCGGGTTCGCCGACGCGCTCGGCGGCAAGACGATGCAGGTCATCGACCCCGGCACCGGCGAGGCTTTCGCCGAAGTCCCGAGCTGCGACCAGCGTGACGTGGACGCCGCCGTGCGTGCAGCGCGCGCCGCTTTCGATTCGGGCGTCTGGAGCGATCTCGCGCCCGGCGAGCGGGCCGACATCATGTTCCACTTCGCCGATCTCGTCGAAGCGAACTCCGGCGCCATCGCGATGGCCGACAGCCGCAGCAACGGTTCGCCGCTGGCGTGGGTCGCCGGCGGGCTGTGGGTGTCGTGCAACACGATGCGCAACCTCGCCTGGTACGCGGCCAACAAGTTCAGGTGGGAAGAGGAGGTCGGGGTCTCGGGCTCGGTGTTCGCGTGGGGAGAGAACCTGATCCGGCGCGAACCGATCGGCGTGTGCGCCGCGATCGCGCCGTGGAACGTGCCCTACGCGATGGCGATGTGGAAGATCACGCACGCGCTGGTGATGGGCAACACGCTGGTGCTGAAGCCCGCCTCGTCCACGCCGCTGTCGGCGCTGATGATCGCCGCGCTGGCGAACCAGGCCGGGATTCCGCCCGGGGTGCTGAACGTGATCACGGGGCGGGGTGGCAGCGTGGGCGAGGCGTTGTCCTCGCATCCGGGGGTGGACAAGATCTCGTTCACCGGCAGCAGCGACGTCGGCAAGTCGACCATGAACGCGGCGGCCGGCGGACTGAAGCCGGTGACGCTGGAGCTCGGCGGCAAGTCCGCGAACATCGTGCTCGACGACGCCGACCTGGACGTGGCGGTCGACGGTGCGATCACGGCCAACTTCCAGAACGCGGGCCAGGTCTGCATCTCCGGCTCGCGGCTGCTGCTCGCGCGCGGCATCCACGACGAGTTCGTCGCGCGCCTGGTGCGGCGGCTGCAGGAGCTGAAGGTCGGCTACCAGTTGCTGCCCGACACGAAGATGGGTCCGCTCGCCAGCCGCAAGCAGCTCGAGACGGTGGAGCGTTACGTGGAACTCGCGCGCGAGGAAGGCGCGCAAGTCGCCTGCGGCGGCCACCGGCTGAGCGGACCGGCCTGGGACAGCGGATACTACTTCGCGCCGACGATCCTCACCGGGGTGAACAACGCGATGCGCGTCGCACGCGAGGAGATCTTCGGGCCGGTACTGGCGGTGATCCCCTTCGACGGTGACGACGAGGCGGTGGCGATCGCCAACGACAGCGATTTCGGCCTCGCGGGTTGCGTGTTCTCGACCGATACGCGGCGTGCGCGGCGCCTCGCGAACCGCGTGCGCACCGGCATCCTGTCGATCAACGACATCTCGATGCTGGCCGACTTCGTGCCCTTCGGCGGCTACAAGAGCAGCGGCATGGGGCGCGAGTTCGGCGAGGAAGGACTCGAGAGCTACACGCAGACGAAGTCGATCTACATCTCCAACGAGGGCAACGCGAACCGCGGCACCTTCGGTGCGTTGTTCTCGTACCCGCCGGGGCAGAACTTCGTCTACAAGGTGCCGAGCAAGATCCTGTGCGGCGCGAAGGCGCTGGCCGGGCTCGGCAACGAGCTGCGCATCCTCGGCGCCCGCCGCGCGGTGATCATCACCGACGCCGGCGTGCGCGCCGCGGGGCTGGTGGACCGTGCGCTGCTCGCCGCCGGCGATCGCTGCGTGGGCGTCTTCGACGGCGTGGTGCCGGACCCGACCTACGAATGCGCGCAGGCGGCGCTCGATTACTGCCGCTCGGTGCAGGCCGACAGCCTGATCAGCCTCGGCGGCGGCAGCTCGATCGACTGCGCGAAGCTGACGCTGGTGGCGCTCACGGGCGGCGGCTCGGCGCTGCAGGCGATGAGCCTGATGCGCCTCGAGGGCCGGCAGTTGCCGCACGTCTCGGTCCCCACCACGCACGGCACCGGCAGCGAGGTGACCACCGCGGGCGTGATCACCAACAGCCGGCTGCACCGCAAGTTCTTCATCAACGACGTGAACCTGTGCCCCGACGTCGCGATCCTCGACCCGACGCTGGTCACGGGCCTGCCGAAGCACATCACGATCGGCACCGGCATGGACGCGCTGACGCACGCGATCGAGAGCGTCGTCAACCCGACCGGCAACCCGATCACGGTCGGGCTCGGCCTGCAGTCGGTGCGCCTGGTGCGTGACAACCTCGAGCGCGTGGTGGCCGACGGCTCCGACCTCGAGGCGCGCCAGAACATGCTGGTCGCCTCGACGCTGGGCGGCATGGCGCTGGGGCCGGGGCTCGGCATCGCGCATTGCTACGCGCACACCATCGGCATGCTGCTCGGCGTGCACCACGGCACGGGCTGCGGCATCGCGTTGCCGGCGGCGATGCGTTTCAACCGCGACCACGCCTCGAAGCGGCTGGCCGAGGTGGCGCAGGCGCTCGGCGTGAACACGCACGGCATGAGCGATGCCGAGGCGGCCGACGCCGCAGCGGACGCGGTCGAGGCGCTGATGAAGCGGATCGGGCAGCCGACGCGCCTCTCGGAACTGGTTGCCGGCGAGCGCATCATGCAGCACTTCGAGCAGATCGTCGTCGGCACCATGAGCGACCCCAGCACGATGTTCAATCCGCGTCCGGTGATAGATCCGGCCGCGGTCGCGCAGTTCATCCAGAGCACGATCTGAGCACCGCGGCTATCGCGCTGCACCGGCGCTGCGGGCATACTCGCTCGCCACATCGCCCCCGGACCAGCGCCGGGGGCATTCCCTCGACCCATCGACCACAGGAGAAAGCATCTGATGACGGCATTGCAGCGTTTCACCGGCAGGACGGTGATCCTTACCGGCGCGGCATCGGGGATCGGACAGGCGACGGTGGTGCGACTGGTCGCCGAGGGCGCGACCGTGATCGGCGTCGACACCAACGAGACCGGCCTGCGTGAGACCGTGACGCGTGCCCATGCGGGCGCCGGCGCCGGAGGCAGCGCGCGTTACCTCTGCGGATCGGTCGCCGAGGAGTCCACTGCGCAGCGCGTGGTCGCCGACGTGCTGGCCACCGAAGGCAAGCTCGACGTGCTGGTGAACCTGGCCGGCATCCTGCGCTCCGAAGCCACCACCAGCACCACGCTCGAGCTGTTCCGCCAGTTGCTCGACGTGAACCTGGTCGGCACCTTCCTGTTCTGCCGCGAGGCACTGCCGGCGCTGATCGCCACGCGCGGCAACATCGTCAACGCGGCCTCGACCTCGTCGCTGTTCGGGCACCCCTACATGGCCGCCTACGCCGCCAGCAAGGGCGGGGTGTTCGCGCTGACGCGCACGCTGGCGTGGGAATACCTCAAGCAGGGCGTGCGCGTGAACGCGGTGGCGCCGGGAGGAATCGCCACGCCGATGACCGCGGCGCAGGGCGAGCGCATGGGCGGGCTGGACATGAGCCTGTTCGGGCACCTGTCGCGCCCGGACGGCGTGTTCGGCAAACCGGAGAACGTGGCCGGCGTGGTGGCGATGCTCGCCTCCGGCGACGGCGCCCACATGACCGGGGAGGTCGTCAAGATCGACGGTGGCGTGCACAACTGAGTCGGGTCGCAGTCAGGGTCGGTGGGACACGCCGGCCCGACCGGCCTGCGGGGGAGGGGCCATGAACGAGAGCCTGCGCTACGAGAAGAAGGATGGCGTGGCGACCGCCACCAAGACCAACGCGAAGTTCATGCAGGGCATGACGCGCGAGGTCCTGGTCGGGCTGCGCCGGGCGATCGAGGACGCGCGCGACGACCGGCAGATCCGCGTGCTGGTGATCACCGCCGCCAACGACGGTTTCCACGACGGCGGCCGCTTCGTCGACGAGCTGCGGCCGGATACCCATGCCTTCGAGCCGCTGGAGTATCGCGAGCTGCTGCAGCTCGGCAACGCCGTGATCCGCGGGATCGAGACGCTGGAGAAGCCGGTGATCGGCGTCGCCAGGGGCGGGGCGCGCGGCGGCGGCTTCGAGATGCTGCACGCCTGCGATTTCGTGATCGCCGGCGAGGACGCCACCTTTTCGCAACCCGAGATCGTCTACGGCCTGATGACCGGCTGGGGCGGCTCGCAGCGGGTGCCGCGGATGGTGCACTGGCGCCGGGCGAAGGAACTGCTGCTGCTCGGGCACGAGATCAGCGGCAGGGAAGCGGCGGCGATGGGCCTGATCACCCTGGCCGTGCCGCGTGAGCGCATCGACGGGGAAGTGGCGTCGTTGATCGCGCGGCTGAAGAAGACCTCGGCCATTTCGCAGGCACTGACCAAACAGGCGATGAACAAGGTCTGGGACACCAATCTGATGACCGGACTCGACTACGAGACCGAAGCGCATGCCGCGCTCAGTCACTACGGTGAGTTTCCGTCGATGATGAAAGCATGGAGCGCCGGCGAGGAGCCGGGCTACATCCTGCCCGAGCGCGTGACGGCCGGGCCGGAGTGGAAATGACGGCGCCGGGGTCCTGCCCGCCAGGGCCCACCGAAAGGCTCATCGCCACCGCGGAAATCCATGCCCTCGGGGCACGCTATTTCCGCACCACGGGCACATGCCCGAAATCGAGATCACCCCGGAGACCACCGCGACGGGTGTCCGGGCGATGGAAGACAAGCTGTGGATGCCTGCGGGAAGTCCGTTCAGGATGCTGCACGGATTCGGCCACCACCACGAGACCTATGTGCGGCTGGACGGCCGCTGGCGGATCAGGACCATCAAGCTGAGCCGCCTGCATATCGAGGTCGGTTGACGACAAGCGCCATGCCGGTGGCGCCGTGCACCACCTGTCGTGGTGCTTCGTGGTCGACATCAGCTGCTGCGCTCGCGCGCAGCGGTTGCCCTGCTACACTGCAGCGGCATGAACGCCGCCGAACCCCCGCCCGTACAGACGCGTTCGCCAGGTGCCGCGGGCGGCGGCTATCCGCTCGCGCTGTGGTTCGCCTCCACCGTCTCGCTGCTGCTGGCGGTGGTGATCGGCGTGCTCGGCTGGGTGTCGTGGCACAACAGCCAGCGCGCCGTCGTGGACCTGGCGACACAACTGCAGTCGCGCACGGGCGAGCAGGTCGAGGAGCACCTGCGCAGTTACCTCGACGCGCCGACCAGGGCGATCGACCTGATGGCGGCGGCGCTGCACGCCGGCGTGGTGACGCCGGACAAGCCGGAGTCGGCGCGGCGCCTGCTGCTCAGACTGGTGCGGTTGTACCCCGAGATCGCCTATTTCAACATCGGCGCCAGCGACCGCTCGTTCATCGGCGCGGGCCGCGCCGACACCGCCTCGCGCGAGGTGGTGATCGAGGAAGCCCACGCGCCGGATCCCGAGGTGCTGCACCAGTACGCGGTGGGCCCAGGCGGAACGCGCGGGGAGCACCTTCGCGACCTCGATTTCGGAGATTTCCGCGAGCAGGCCTGGTATGCCGAAGTGCCCGCCTCCGGGCGCGCCGGCTGGAGCAGCGTGTATCACTGGACCGAGAACCCCTCGGTGGTCGTGATCGGCTTCGGCAGGAGTGTCGAGACCGGAATGCCCGGAACACGCGCGGTGGTCGGCGTAGACCTTTTCCTGCACGATATCGGTGACTACCTCGCGGGGCTGGAGTCCAGTCCGGGTTCTCGCGTGTTCATCGTCGAGCAGAACGGACTCCTGATCGGCAGTTCGCACGGCGGCACGCTGCGGCAGTTGCCCGGTGCCGGCGTCGAGCGGCTGCCGGCGACGCAGTCGCCTGACGCGTTGATCCGCGGTGCCGCACTCGAGCTCGCGGGCGTGGAAGGCGGATTGCGTGGAATCGATGACACGCTGCAGTTGCCCTTCGACGCTGCCTTGGGACGCATCTGGTTACGGGCGTCGCGCTGGCGCGACGCGCACGGCCTCGACTGGCTGATCGTGGTCGTGGCGCCGCAGAAGGACTTCACCGGAGTGATCGACGCAGGCATGCGCGACCTGATGCTGATCGGGGTGCTGCTGCTGGTGCTCTCGCTCTGTGCCGCGTGGCTGATGACGCGTTACCTGGCACGACCGGTGCAACGACTCGAGCTCGCGGCGCGCGCACTCGCCACCGGTGATTTCGATGCGCCGTTGCCGCGCTCGTGGTCCCGCGAGCTCGAAAGTCTCGCGCATGCCTTCGACGAGATGCGCCGGCGCCTTCGTGCGGCGTTCCGCGAGGTCGAGTCCGTGCAGCAGGAGCTCGAGCGCCGGGTCGAACAGCGCACGGTGGAATTGCGTGTTGCCAACGACGAACTCGAGCGCCTGAGCCTGCAGGATGGTCTGACCGGGCTCGCGAACCGCCGTCGCTTCGATGCCACGCTGGGCGAGGAATGGCAGCGCGCGCGCCGCAGCGGCAAGCCGTTCACGCTGGTGATGTGCGACATCGATTTTTTCAAGGCCTACAACGACCGCTACGGACACGCCCGGGGCGATGAGATCCTCGTTCGCGTGGCCCGTGTGCTGCAGGCGGAGTTGCGCCGTGCCACCGATCTCGCGGCCCGCTATGGCGGCGAGGAATACGCGCTGATCCTGCCCGACACCGGCGCCGAGGACGCGCGCGGCGTGGTCGAGCAGATCCGGCGGGGGCTGGGCGCGCTCGCGCTGGCGCACGAGGGTTCTCCGTTCGGCTGTGTTACCGCGAGTTTCGGCATCGCCTGCCACCTCCCGCACGACGGGATGAGCGGCGTCGAGGAACTACTGATTGCGGCCGACCAGGCGCTGTACCGGGCCAAGGCCGCCGGGCGCAACGCGCTCATGATGCATTCCCGACCAGGAGAGAATACCCCATGAAATCCGTCTGCCTGCTTACCCGCCGCCCCGGCACGACGCGCGAGGCGTTCCGCCACTACTACGAGACCAGCCACTGCCGGCTTGGCATGAAGTACTACCCGTTTGCCAAGTACCTGCGCAACCATGTCGTCGAGTCCTCGCAGGCGATCGACTTCGACTGCGTGTCCGAGTTCTACCTCGACGACGGCCGCCTGAACGTCGATCCGATGCAGACCGCGGCCGGCGAGATCCTGCGCGCCGACGAACGCAGCTTCATGGACCAGAGCCTGATCCGTCCGGCGCTGGCCGAGGAGTCGATCCTGGCCGGACCGCCGCGTGACGTGGCACCGCCCGGCACCCGGCGCCAGCTGCTGATGCTCGATCCGGCGGCGGGTGCCGACGACGCTGCTTTCTCCGCGGCGATCGCGGATTGGGCGCGTACGCTGGCCCGGTTGCCCGGGGTGCAGCGCATCAGCCTGGATCGCGTCACGCCGTATGCACCGGACCGTCTGCCGTTCCCGTGTGCTGCGCTGCTAAGCCTGTGGCTCGGTACCGGCGCTTCTGCGCTGCAACCATCGCCGGCACCGGATGCGATCGCGCTGCGGGTGGTGCTGCTGGCCGACGTCTGCGAAACTCCGTCGCAGGAGATCGCCTCGCTCTACGACCCGTAGGTCGGCGTTCATGCCGACGGGCCGGCGCGTGCGGAGCAGGATCCACGATGGTTCGACGACCCGTAGCCATTTGACAGGAGATATCACGATGATCGCCACGCTGCGCAAGCGCGCCTTCTGGCTGTCGCTGCTGTTCGTGATCGCCACGCGCGCGTTCGCGCAGACCGCGGACGTCGAACTGCGTCCCGGCTACGTCGATCCCGCGAGCGGTATCAAGGTCGAGGAAATCGTGGTGCTGCCGGAGCAGGACATGCAGGCCGTGCGGCTCGCGATCCCGCGTGGCGACGCCGCCGTCGAGGAGATGGTCGTGACCGCGAGGCGGCGCTCGGGCGAGACGGTGCTGCAACTCAGGCCGCACGAGTTCGTGCGCGACTACGAGCACGGTTATTACGGACTCGTGATCTATCTTGGCCGCAACGAGAGCAAGCCGCTGCGCCTCTATCTGGACGCCGCCCAGCACCGCCCGGGCGCCATCACCCCGTAGGTTCGGCCTGCGGCCGAACATTCGTCCGGGCACAGCCCGGACCTACGGCGGAACCATGTCCGGGCACAGCCCGGACCTACGGCGGAACCATGTCCGGGCACAGCCCGGACGGCGGAACCATGTCCGGGCACGGCCCGGACCTATGCCAGCGCGCGGCTGTGGATGCGGAATCCGGATTCGGCGGGGTCGCGGCCGTCGAGCACGCGCTCGCCGAACTCCGCGTACGGGTACATCAGGTACGGCAGCGGCGTGCGCGCCGGCGGCACGAGTTCGAAGTCGCGCGCGTGGTTGAACGCCACCCAGTTCATTTCCCAGTAGCCGAACAGACGCTCGCGCAGCGTGCGCACGCGCCGGTCCTCGAGCGACAGCCCTTCTTCCAGCACCACCTTGCGCACGTCGGCGGGATCCACCGGCACCCATCCGCGCCGCGGATCGAGGAACTCGGCACGGCAGTGCTGCGCGCCCGAGACGTCGCCGGCCGGCTTGCCGAGGCAGGGGAACTGCACCGACGGCCCGATGCGCACCCCGTAGACCTCGCGCGCCGGAATCCCGGCGGCGCGCGCAAGGCCGACGAACAGCGAATTGATGTCGGCGCACTTGCCACCGAGGTTGCCGGTCTCGAGCATGCTGCGGATGTCACCGGTGCCGCAACCGCGCACCGTCGGTTCGCGGAAGGTGTTGTCGACGATCCACTCGTAGATCGCGCGTGCGCGGGCGAGATCATCGCGCGCGCCGCTGTTCGCCAGGATGGTTTCGGCGGTCGTCGCTACGATGCCGTCGACCGGCATGTGTGCGGTAGCTTGCAGGTAGCGCCGGGCGTCGTCCGGTGAGGGGGGCGGCGCACTGCCGTCGGTGAGCGAGCGGTCGCGCAACGCGATCTGCGCGCTGACCACGAGCGGGCGCGGCGCGCGCGATCCGTCCCACGCCATGCTGAATACCGGTGCGGCGTAGACCGGATCGCGCGACAGTGCCGCGCCATCCACGTCGCCTTCCCAGCGCAACTCGCGCACGCGCTGGTACTCGCCCGCGTCCTGCGGCAGCGGCAGCCACAGCCGCCCGGGGCCTTCCAGGCTCGACAGGTCGACGTGGTATACGAGTTCGAAGCGGCGCCAGCCACCCGACGGTTCCGCCGCGCCGGGCCATGCGCGCCCCGTGGCGAGCAGCAGCGGTGCGAGCGTGGCGTGGCGGAGCAGGGTGCGGCGTTTCATCGGGAGGCAGGCATTGGTTCACGAACGGCCGCCAACCTTAGCATCGGGCCGCGTGCGTGCGCACGCATGCAGCGTGCGCCATTTTTCGCAGCAGCCTCAGGCCGTGTGGAAGTCGGCCGGCGCGCGGCAGGTCACGGCATCGACACTCAGGTGCTCCACGCGTGACCAGCGCGGACCGGTGCGCAGCAGCGCGGTGAACTCCTGCAGCGCGGGAACAGTCCCGCAGGCCAGCACCTCGACGCGGCCGTCGGGCAGGTTGCGCGCGTGACCCAGGATTCCCAGTTCGCGCGCCGCGCTGCGTGCGAACGCGCGGTAGCCCACGCCCTGCACGCTGCCCGCGACCAGGATCATCACGCACATGCTCAACGCTCGCGCGTGGCGTCGTTCAGCTGCGCGGCGGTCTGGGCGCCGTGCAGTGTGGCGCGCAGCGCGCCGTCGGGGCCGATCACGAAGGTCGACGGCAACACCCGGGGCCGCTCGAGCCCCAGTTCGCGCGCGGGATCGCGCTCCAGCAGCAGTTCGCGCGGAATGCCGAGCCGTTCGGCCTGCGCTGCCAGCTCCGGGCCGCCGGCGCCATCGAAGTTCACCAGCAACACCCGCGCACGGCCGGTGTTCGCGGCGGCGAAGGCGGCCAGCTCGGGGATTTCCTCGATGCACGGCTCGCACCACTCGGCCCAGTAGTTCAGCACCAGCCACTGTCCCGGCGGGCGCAGGGCATCCTGCTCCGCCGGTTCCTCGTCGCCGGCACAGGCAGCCAGCAGCAGGGTCAGCGCCAGCAGCAGCGGGTGCAGCCAGCGCGAACGGGGATCACGGTCGGGCATCGTCGGACTCCTGCGGGGGCGTGGCGGTGAACAGCTCGGCCAGGCTGGGCGCCAGCGTGTCGCGCAGGCCGTCCTCGGCGCGTTCGAGGCGCTCGATCGCGTCGCGACACCAGGGCGGCAGCTCGCGGCGCAGCGCGGGCCCGGGCAGGCGCCCGGAAGAACCGGCCAGCTGGTACAGCGACCACAGCGAGACCTGCGCGGCGTCGGTGCCGAGCACGAACACGCCCTGGCGCGTCTCGAGCATCAGGCGCTCATCGAGCAGCGCGTCGCGCACGCGCTGCCATTGTGCCGGGTCGGTGCTGAAGGCGCCGAACAGCCAGTCGCGGCGCAGCACCGCGTGTTCGCCGAGGGTGGCGCCCTGCTGGTGCAGGTGATGAAGGCGCTCGAGCAGGCCGAGCATCAGCAGCAGGTCGGGTAGCGGCGGTGCGCGGCGGCTGCGATAGCTCGACAGCGCGTGGACGAACTCGGCGCCGGCGAGCAGGATCTGCCACGAGATGTGCAACCAGAGCAGGAACAGCGGCAGCGCCGCGAAGGTGCCGTAGATCAGGGTGTAACTGCCGCTCGAGACGGTGGCGCCGAACAGCCACTTGCCGGCCTCGAAGGTGAGCGCCGCGAGCAGGCCGCCCAGCGCCGCGTGGCGCAATGGCACGTGGGTGTTCGGTACCACGCGGTACATCAGCGTGAAGGTCGCGAACGAAAACAACTGCGGCAGGATGCCGATGATCCAGCTGCGCAGCCACTGCGCGCGCGGCGCGTCGCCGAGCACCGACAGCGAGAACAGGTAGGTGCTGATCGCCAGCCCGGCGCCGATCAGCAGCGGGCCGAGGCTGAGCACGGCCCAGTAGATCAGGAAGCTCGACAGCCCGCGCCGGTGCTGCCTGACCTGCCAGATCACGTTGAACTGGGTCTCGATGTTGCGCAGCATCAGCCAGGCCGAGAGCAGCAGCAGCACCGAGCCGGCAGCGGTGAGGCGTCGTGCCTGCGCGGCGAAGCCGTTCAGGTAGGCCTGCACCTCGGCGCCGGTCGACGGCACGAAATGGCGGAACACGAAGTCCTGGATCTGCTGCTCCAGCGCCGCGAAAGCGGGCACCAGCGACAGGATCGCGTAGAACACGGTCAGCATCGGCACCAGCGCGAACAACGACACGAAGGTCAGCGCCGAGGCGCTGTGGCGCGTGCGGTTGTCGTTGATGCGCGACCCGAGATAGCGCAGGAATCCGCCCGTATCGGCCAGCAGCACGCCGATGCCGGTGTCGGTCGCGTCGGGTGCGGGAGGCTGGGGTCGGCGCATGCGGTGGTGGGCTATACTGCCGCGGAATGTTGGCTGGCATTAAACCAGAAAGCGGCGGAAGGCGTCATGAACGAAGTCGTGATCCATCACAGCCCGCGCTGCTCGAAGTCGCGCGAGGCGCTGGCGTGGCTGCGCGAGCGCGGCGTCGAGCCGCGCGTGGTCGCGAACATGGACGAGGGATCGCGGCCCGCCGACGTGCTGCCATGATGCCACCCGCCACCGAGAGCGCGCGCCGCGTCACGATCGTTGCGTTCCTGCTGCTGGTCGCGGTGCTGTCCTTGCAGGTCTTCGGCAACACCGCCGTGCAGCCGGCAACACGCGGTTTCCTGTGGGTGGTCTGGGTGGGACCGTTGCTGGTGTTCCTGCCGGGACTGCTGCGCGGGGCATGGAAAACGTTCATCTGGCTGTGCTTCGTGCTGCTGGTGTACTTCATGGTGTCGGTGATGGCGCTGGCCGACGCGGCGAACGCGGCAATCGAATGGCTGCAACTCGCGCTGGTGTGCGTGGTGTTCACGGCGGGCATGCTCTACGCCCGCTGGCGGCGGCGCGAGCTCGCCGGTCAAGGGGCCTGAAGGAGGGCCGCATCCGATGGAATCGAGCGAACCGAAACGCAGGGGACCATTGCGGCGCTTCTTCGCAGCGCTGTGGGCCTTCATCGGCTGGCTGCGCGTCTCGCTGGCGAACCTGGTGTTCGCACTGCTGCTGGTCGGGGTGGTGGTGATGCTGTCCTCCGACGGCTTGCCGCGGGTGCCCGAGGGCGCGGCGCTGGTGATCGATCCGTCCGGAGCGGTGGTCGAGCAGCTCAGTTTCGTCGATCCGCTGGCCAACCTGCTCGGTGCGGGCGAGCAGGCCGAACGCGAGACGCTGCTGCGCGACCTGATCGAGGCGGTACGCCACGCGAAGGACGACCGCCGCATCGCGATGATCGTGCTCGCCACCGATGCGCTGGCGGGGGCCGGCATCGCGAAGATCGGCGATGTCGCGGCCGAGCTCGAGGCGTTCCGCGCCAGCGGCCGCAAGGTCGTCGCGGTCGGCGATGCCTTCACGCAGGACCAGTACCTGCTCGCCGCGCAGGCCGACGAGATCTGGATGCATCCGCTCGGTGCCGTCGAGCTGGCGGGCTATGCTTCGTACCGCAACTACTACGCCGGTGCGCTCGAGAAGCTGCGCGTGGACCTCCACGTGTTCCGCGCCGGCACCTTCAAGTCGGCGTTCGAGTTCCTCGAGCGCGGCGACATGTCCGAGGCCGACCGCCTCGCGACCGGCGAACTGCTGCGCGAGGTGTGGAGCGCGTTCACGAACCGCGTGACGAGCCGGCGCAAGCTGCCGCCGGAAGCGGTCGACCACTACGCGAACGGGATCGACGATATCCTCGAGCGCCACGGCGGCGACACGGGAGCGGCGGCGCTGGAATACGGTTTGGTCGACGCGCTGAAAGGGCGTGCGGCGATCGACGAGGCGCTGAAGCAGATCGTGGGCGAGGACGACGAGGGCAACGTGAAGGCGGTCGGGTTCCGCGATTACCTCGCCGCGGTGCGCCCGCCGTTCGACCTCGCGCAGGACGGCGATCGTCCAGCGGTCGGCGTGATCGTCGCCAGCGGCATGATCCTCGACGGCGAACAGCCGGCCGGCAACGTCGGCGGCGACACGCTGGCGCGCCTGATCGACCAGGCGGCCGACGACGAGGACGTCGCGGCGCTGGTGCTGCGCATCGACTCCCCGGGTGGCAGCGCCTTCGCGTCCGAGATCATCCGCGAGGCGCTGCTCGGCTTCCGGGCCACCGGCAAGCCGCTGGTGGTCTCGATGGGCAGTGTGGCCGCCTCGGGGGGATACTGGATCGCGGCCCCGGCCGACGAGATCTGGGCCGGAGCCACCACGATCACGGGTTCGATCGGCGTGCTCAGCGCGTTTCCGAGTTTCGCCCGTTCGCTCGGCGAACTCGGCATCCGCAACGACGGCGTGGCGACCACGCGCAGCGCCGGCGGGCTCGATCCCGCGCGCGAGTTGTCGCCGCAGATGCGCAAGGTGATGGAGTTGGCGAACACGCGCACCTATCGCCGTTTCCTCGAGATCGTGGCCGAGGGGCGCGGCCTGCCGGTCGAGCGGGTCGCGGAACTCGCCGAGGGACGCGTGTGGACGGGCGCACAGGCGGCTGCGAATGGACTCGTCGATCACCTCGGCAACCTCGACGACGCGGTGGCGGCGGCCGCGCGCCTGGCCACGCTGGACACCTGGCGGCTGCGCTGGATCGAGGAGCCGCAACCGTTCGCCGCGCAGTTGCTGGCGAGGCTGTCGCTGACGCCGCGCTCGCTGCTGGCGGAATTCGCCGCGGCAGCCGGCATCGGGGATGCGTTCGCGCTCGACGAGCCGGCACGGATACTGGCCGGGGCGCTGCGCGACCCCGGCGCCCAGTACGCGCTGTGCAGCGCCTGCGTCGCACCGTGACCTTGGTCGCACGGCGCGGGAGCCACCCGTGATCCGTCGCCGCATCGCGAGTTTCGGCTACGCCTTCGAGGGGCTGGCGGTGATGCTGCGCACGCAGCCGAACGCGTGGATCCACAGCGTCGCCAGTGCGCTGGTGGTGGCGGCGGCCTGGAGGCTGGACGCCTCGGTGAACGACTGGGCGCTGCTGGTCGGGGCGATCGCGCTGGTGTGGGTCGCCGAGGCGCTGAATACCGCGATCGAATTCCTGGCCGACGCCGCAGTGCCGAACCATCACTCGCTGATCAAGCACGCGAAGGATGTCGCCGCCGGCGCGGTGCTGCTGGCGTCGATCGCGGCCGTCGTGATCGGCGTGCTGGTGTTCGCGCCGCTGCTCGGTTGAGTCAGGCCGCGTGCCGCTGGTGCAGCAGCATCTCCACCGCATCTGCCAGGTGCTGCCGGGATTCGGCGGCGATCTCCCGCAGCGCGACGCCATCGAGTCGCGCCAGTTCCAGCGCGCGCGGGTCGCAGCCGGTGAGCGGCTCGCGTGCCGCGGGATCCGCGTCCAGTGTTGCCGCCATCGCGCGTGCCGCGTGCACCAGCGCGCATTCGCGCGCGTGCTCCCCGCCGTGCCACGGCGCCGCCTGGTACGCGCACATCGCGATCAGTCCCGGCGGGAACTGCCACACCCGCATCAGTTCGGCGCCCACCTCGGCGCGGTCGCAACCGAGCAAGTCGCGCTCGCAACTCGCAAGAGCCTCACCGGTAGTGCGTGAACGCTCGAGCGCGGCGTGGCATGGTTCCGGCGCCGCCACGTGCATCACGAGGTAGCCGATGTCGTGCAGCAGTCCGCCTACGAACAATCGCTCGCTGTCGAACACGCCGGCGCTGCCGGCCAGCATGCGCGCGATGATCCCGGTATGCAGGCTGTGGCTCCAGAATCGTCCCAGATCCACGCCCGATGTGGCGAGACGGTCGAAGGTACCGATCACCGTGGTGGTGAGCACCAGGTCGTGCAGGCGGGCGATTCCCATCAGGTTGACCGCCAGCGAGATCGTCTCGACCCGGCGGGCGACGCCGAAGAAGGCGCTGTTGGCGATGCGCAGCAGCCGTGCCGCGAGGCCCGGATCGAGCTGCACGGCGCGCGCGAAATCCTCGGTGGTGCTCTGCGGGTCGTCGACCAGCGAACGGATTTTCAGGTACGCCTCGGGCAGGCTCACGAGATCGCGAACCCCCGCCACGAGTTCCCTGGCTGCCGCCATCGGTGTTTCTCCTCCGACTCTGTGCGACGTCGCGCGTGGCGACGGTACTGCTGTCGTCGAAGTCTAGGCCAAAGCGCGCGAAGCCAACAGGGCGCTGCGCAAAACCGGCCTTCGGACTCTCAGATCTCGATCACGGTACGGATACCACGCGCGGCCGCCAGGTCGGCAAAGCCCTCGTTGACCTCGGCGAGCGGCCGGCGCGCGGTGATCAGTCCCTCCAGGTCGAGTCGGCCGGCACGCCACAGATCGATCATGCGCGGTATCTCGCGCAACGAGTTGCAGCTGCCGAGCAGGCAGCCACAGAGCTTCTTCTCGGACGTCGCGAACAGCACCACGTTCGGGATCGTCACACCCTGGTCGAACGGCGGCGCGCCGACGCAGACGGTGGTGCCGCCGGGGCGCGTTGCCGCCAGACAACTCTCGATCAGCGCCGCGATCCCGGCGGTCTCGAACGCGTAGTCGACGCCCAGCGATCCGGTGAGTTCCAGCACGCGCGCGACCGGCTCTTCGGCCAGCGGATCGATTGCGTGGGTGGCGCCCATGCGCGCGGCCGCCTCGCGGCGCGAGGCAATGGGATCGGAGACGATGATCCGTGCCGCGCCGGCGAGCCGTGCGCCCTGGACGGCGGCCAGACCGATGCCGCCGAGTCCCTGGATCAGCACCGTCGCACCCGGCTCGACGCGCGCGGTATTCAGCACCGCGCCGACCCCGGTCTGCACCGCGCAGCCGATCACGCACGCCACGTCCAGCGGCACGTCGGGCGCGATCCTGATCGCACCGCTGGCCGGCGTGATCACGTACTCGGCCAGTGCGCCGAGCCCCACGCCGCGCAGCACGCGCTGGCCGCCCAGCGACAATCCGGTGCAGCCGTCGGGCAGTGCCATGGTCATGATGCCCATCGCCTCGACGCACAGGCTGTGCTGCCCGCGCTGGCAGAAATGGCAGCGACCGCAGGGTGGCGCCGGCGTGAGCACGACGGGATCGCCGGGTGCGAGGTGTGTGACCCCGGCGCCCACCGACTCGACCACCCCGGAGGCCTCGTGTCCGACGATGACGGGTTCGGTCAGCGGGAACGCGCCCGAGATCACGCTGTAATCGGAGTGGCACAGCCCGCAGTAGCGCACGCGAACACGTACCTCGCCGGCGCGTGGCGCGATGATCTCGACGTCGTCGCGGATGACCAGCGGTTGGCCAGGGGCTTCCAGTACGGCGGCGCGCATGCGGTGAATCTCCGGCGTGAATGGCGTGGCCAGCCTAGCCAGCCCCGCCGGAATCGGTCAACCGCGGGCGCCTCGCCCGGGATTACCATCGCGCAACATGAACGGGTTCACGAATCGGCGGCCCGTGCCGCGTCCGGGCACGGTAGCGCGGCTTCCGCTTGCCTATACTCCGGCACCGGAACACCACGCGTGGAGGGGGCGGCATGTTGGGGTATCGCGTGACGCGAACGATCGGACGGGTGCTGGCGATCGGCTGGCTGTCCGTGGCAGGGTTGCCGGCACTCGCCTCGAGTCTGTCCGATCCGGTGCTGCAGAACGCCGAGGCACTCGAGGTGGAAGTATCTCGCCGCGCCGTGTGCGCGCAGCGCATCGACGCCTACCAGGCGCGCCTGGACACGCTGAACTCCGACCCGCAGGCCGACGCCGCCGTGATCTCCGACCTCGAGACCCGCATCGAATCGAATCGCCGCTGCGTGAGTACCGCCACCACGCGCATCGAACGCCTGAACGCCGTCGTGCTCGGTGCTGCGAACGAACTCGTGGCCGCTACCGGCCTCGGTCAGGCGGAGGTCGACACGCGAGTGGCCGCGCTGCGCGAACTCGAGGCGCGCCGCGTGGCACTGCGGCTCGATATCCGCCAGTACGAGCGCCAGCTCGCGGAACTCGCGCAGGATCCGGTGGGCAACGCGGTACGCATCGAACGGCGCACCGCGATGCTCGATGCGGCACTGGCGGAACTGCGCCGGGTGAAGACGCAGATCGCGGATCAGGGTGCGGCGCTGCGCGACCTCGAGGCAAGCGCGCTGGCGGCGTTGGCGGAGGCCAGGAGCGCCACGCTCAGCTGGATCATGCCAACCACGCGCGCGGACGGTGCGCCGCTCGCCGCAGCGGACATCGGTGGCTACGAGATCTACATGATCGCGGAGTCGACCGGCGAGACGCAGGTGATCGTGATCGAGGACCCGCTGGCGGTGACGCACCGCATCGCGGACCTGCAGCCCGGGACCTATCACTTCTCGATCGCGGCCTACGACGTCGTCGGCCAGTTCAGCGAAATGTCCGAGGTGGTCTCGAAGACGATTCTCTGACGCCCCGGGCGCCGTGCTCAGTCGTTCTCGATGAACTCGGTGATCTCGAGGTTGAAGCCGGAGATCGCACTGAAGCGCGTCGGTGAGCTCATGACGCGCATGCGGTGCACGCCGAGGTCTTTCAGGATCTGCGAGCCGGTGCCGTTCACACGCCAGAAGCGCTGGCCCTTCTCGCTGCTGCTCGCGCGCGGCTGCGGCAGTTCCGGATAGCTCTCGACCTGGCGCAGCAGTTCCGCGCTGTCGGTGGCGCGCGAGACCAGCACCAGCACGCCGTTGTCCTCGGCCGCGATGCGTCGCAGCGCCGCGTCGAGCGACCAGCCTTTTTTCGCGCCGGGGCGCTCCGCGCGCAGCAGGTCACGCAGCAGGTCGACCGCGTGCACGCGCACCAGCGTCGGGTGGTTCGGGTCGATCTCGCCGCGCACCAGCGCGAAGTGCGCACCGCCGTCGATCAGGTCCACGTAGCTCAGCAGGCGCATCTGGCCGTAGGCGGTATCGATCAGCCGCTCCTGCCGGCGCGCCACGGTCTGGTCGTGCAGCGCGCGGTAGGCGATCAGGTCCGCGATGGTGCCGATGCGCAGTTCGTGCCGCGCCGCGAACTCCTCGAGCTCCGGACGGCGCGCCATCGTGCCGTCCTCGTTCATGATCTCGACGATCACCGCGGCCGGCTCGAAGCCGGCGAGGCGCGCGAGGTCGCAGCCGGCCTCGGTGTGGCCGGCGCGCGTCAGCACGCCGCCGGGTTTGGCGACCAGCGGAAAGATGTGGCCGGGTTGCACGATGTCGCCGGGGCCGGCGTCGTGCGCGACCGCCGCGCGTACGGTGGCGGCACGGCCGGCCGCGGTGATTGCGGGCGCCGGCAGGCGCGCTGCGTCGATCGAGACGGTGAAGTTCGTCTCGTGCTGCGAGAGATTCTTCTGCACCATCAACGGCAACGCGAGTTGCCGCGCGCGCTCCTCGGTGAGCGGCAGGCAGATCAGTCCGCAGGCCTGCGCGGCGAAGAAGTTGATGTGCTCGGCGGTGACCGCCTCGGCCGCGATGATCAGGTCGCCTTCGTTCTCGCGGTCCTCGTCGTCCATCAGCACGACCATGCGACCGGCGCGGATGTCTTCGATGATGTCCTGGATGGCGCTGATCGGCATGCTGCGCTCCGCGCGGAGGATGGCTGGGGGAGGGCGGTATCTTAGGCAGTTCGGCGGTGCGCTGCCAGCCGCCGCCGGAAGCCGTTTCGCTGTATAAAGACCGTCGGGGGACGCCACGACAGGACACCGGATGGCCAGACAGGCGCTGCACGACGTCGCGATCGTAGCCACCGCGAACACGCGCCAGGCGCGCCGGCTCGACGGCGAGACCGATACCGCGCTGGTGTTGGCGGTGATGCGTGAACTGCTGGCGCGCAGCGGCCTGCGCCCCGCCGACATCGACGGCGTCAACGTGGTGGCGCCGGTCGGCGGTATCCACCCGCGCCAGGCGGCACACTGGCTGGGACCGAGGCCGCGCTGGTGCGGCACCGAGTACATGGGCATCGCGGCGGTGCTCGAGGCGGCCGCGGCGATCGCGACCGGCCAGGCCACGACGGTGCTGCTGGCGACCGCGCAGGCCGGCGCGTACGGCGAGCGCGGTGCGACCGCACCGTGGACGCGCCCGTCCTACGAGTTCACCGAATGCTTCGGACTGTACACGGCTGCCGAGTTCGCGCTGTGCGCGCGCCGGCACATGACGCTCTACGGCACGCGACACGAATCGATGGCGACCGTCGCCGCCACGATCCGCAACAACGGTCACCGGCATCCCGGGGCGGCCAGTTACGGGCGCGCGCCGCTCACGCCCGACGACGTCGCCGCGTCGAGGATGGTCGCCTCGCCGTTTCGCCTGCTCGACTGCTGCATCACGTCCGAGGGCGGTGGCGGGCTGTTGCTGACCACCGCGGAACGGGCGCGCGAACTGCCGGTCACCCCGGTGTATCTGCTCGGCGCCGGTACCGACCGGCGCGGCCTCGCCTATACGCGGGCACCGCTGTGGGAGGAGTGCGGGGACATCGGCGCGCGCGCGGCGGCGCGCAGCTTCGCGCAGGCCGGCCTGCGTCCGGCCGACATCGACGTCTGCGAGTTCTACGACCCGTTCTCGTTCGAGATCATCCGCCAGTTCGAGGCTTTCGGCTTCTGCGCGCCCGGTGAGGGCGGCGACTTCGTGCTCGACGGTCGCATCGCGATCGACGGCGAGTTCCCGGTCGCCACCAACGGCGGATTGCTCGCGTTCAGCCATGCCGGAACGCTGCAGATGCTGCAGAAGGTCATCGCTGCCTGCGAACAGTTGACCGGCGCCGCGCCGCCGGCGCTGCGGGTGCCCGAGGCGCGCGTCGCGCTGGCCAGCAACGGCGGATCCGGTGCGTTGTTCTGTGACGTGATGATCCTCGGGAGCGAACGCCCATGAGCCACTGGTCGACGGCGCCGGAGACGGACGCGAGCGGCCTGCCGCTGCCTTGCCCCACGGCGTTGTCGCGCCCGCACTGGGACGGCTGTGCGCGCGGGGAACTGCTGGTGCAATGTTGCGCCGATTGCGGCCGGCGGGTGTTTCCGCCGCAGCCCGTGTGTACCGCCTGCTTCTCCGAACGGCTCGGGTGGGAGCGCAGCAGCGGCCGCGGCCTGATCTACAGCTTCACGGTGGTCCACCGGCCGCCGCGCCCGGAGTTCGAAGTGCCGTACGTGATCGTGATCGTGGAACTCGAGGAGGGCTGGCACATGCTGTCGAACCTGCTCGACTGCGATCCGGACGCCGTCGCGGTGGGCGATCCGGTGGAGGTGAGTTTCGAGACGCGCGCGGGCATGGTGCTGCCGATGTTCCGGCGCCGCGGCGCATGACTTCGGTCAATGACCGCGCTGTGGCACCCTGCGAGCATTGGGCGACGAACGGGCTGGACCACTGACTGACACAGGAAGGCACCGGTGCTCGAGATCCGCATACACGGCCGGGGAGGCCAGGGTAACGTGGTCGCGGCCTATCTGCTGGCCGACGCCGCGAGCCGTGCCCGGCGCCATTGCCAGGCGTTTCCGGCCTTCGGCGCCGAGCGCCGGGGCGCGCCGGTGACCGCCTTCGTGCGTATCGCGCGCCGGCCGATCCTGCGCCGCGACGCGGTGAAAACGCCGGGGTTCCTGATCGTCCAGGACGCGACCCTGCTGCACGAGCCCGATCTCGCCGCCGGCCTGCTGCCGGGCGGAGGTATCCTCGTCAACACCACGCTCGATGCCGGGGAGATCCGGCGCCGGCATGGGCTCGAGGTCGTCGCGCTGCCCGCCAGCGCGCTGGCCGAGCGCCACCTCGGACGGAGGCTCCCGAACGTCGCGCTGCTCGGCGCGTTCCTGGCGCTGACCCGGCTGTTGCCGACGCGCGCGCTGTCGGAGGCGATCGCGGCGCGCTTCGCCACCAAAAACCCGGAGCAGAACATCGCGCTGGCCACGGCCGCCGCCGCATGCGTGGCGGCCGGCGCCTGGAAGGAGAAGGCCGATGCCGCAGGCGCTTGAAGGATCGGCGGCCGTCGCGCGTGCGGTTGCGCTGTGCCGGCCCGGTGTGATCGCGGCGTATCCGATCACGCCGCAGACGCACATCGTCGAGAACATCTCGCGTCTGGTCGCCGACGGCGAACTCGACACCGAACTGGTCAGCGTGGAGAGCGAGTTCTCGGCCGCCTCCGTGGTGCTCGGCGCGGCGGCGGCCGGCTCGCGCGCGTACACGGCCAGTTCCTCGCAGGGCATCCTGCTGATGATGGAGGTGCTGTACAACATCGCCGGGCTGCGCGTGCCGCTGGTGATGACCTGCGCGAACCGTGCGGTCGGCGCCCCGATCTCGATCTGGAACGACCAGCAGGACTCGATGGCCGCGCGCGATGCCGGCTGGGTGCAGCTCTACTGCGTGGACAACCAGCAGGCGGTGGACACCACGGTGCAGGCGTTCCGCATCGCCGAGCAGACCGAGTTGCCCGTGATGGTGTGCATCGACGGCTTCACGCTGACGCACACGATGGAAATGCTGGCACTGCCCACCCAGGCGCAGGTCGACCGTTACCTGCCGCCGTTCCGTTTCGCGCGTGCGCTGGATCCGGCCTCGCCGCGCAGTCTCGGCATGCTGGTCACGCCGGAGTGGTTCAGCGAACTGCGTCACGCGCACCACGCGGCGCTCGGGCGTGCGGCGGAGGTCGTCGAGCGCGCCGACCGCGACTGGCACAAGCTCACGCGCCGCAGCGCGGGCGGGTTGATCGAGTCCTTCGGCGACCCCGATGCACCGTACGCCGTGCTGACGATCGGCTCGGTCGGCGGCACCTTCGCGGCGGCGCTCGCGGAATGCCCGCCGGCTTCGCCGACGCGGCTGCTGCGCCTGCGCTGCTATCGTCCGTTCCCGCTCGCGGCGCTGCACGAGGCCTGCCGCGGCGTGCGCGAGCTGATCGTGGTCGAGCGCGCGCTGTCGCCGGGGCAGGGCGGCATCATCGGCACCGAGGTTCGCGCCGCCTTCGCCGGGATGCGCGGCGCGCCGCGCGTGCACAACGTCGCGCTCGGGCTGGGCGGGCGCGACGTGCCGATGGAGACGCTGGGCAGGCTGGTTGCCGCGGCGCGTGCGCGACGGTTGCCGCCGTTCTCGATCTTCGATCTGCAGCCCGAGCGGCTGCCCGCGGAGGAACGCTGAGATGGACGAATCGCCGCGGCAGCTGATCGCGCGCCAGCGCGAGGCCGAGCCGCGTTATCGCGGGCTGGAATCCGGGCATCGCGCCTGCCAGGGCTGCGGCGAGGCGCTGGCCGCGCGGCTGGTGACCGAGGTGGCCGGCGGTGACGTGGTGGTGGCCAACGCCACCGGGTGCCTCGAGGTGTTCACGACGCCGTGGCCGCAGTCGGCGTGGCGCATGCCGTGGATGCATTCGCTGTTCGAGAACGCCGCGGCGATCGCCTCCGGCATCGAGGCGGCGCTGCGCCACCAGCAGCGCCCGACCAAGGTGCTGGCCTTCGGCGGCGACGGCGGCACCTTCGACATCGGTTTCCAGGCACTGTCGGGCATGCTCGAGCGCGAGCACGACGTGCTGTACGTCTGCTACGACAACGAGGCGTACATGAATACCGGCATCCAGCGTTCGAGCTCGACGCCGCACGCGGCGATGACCACCACCTCGCCGCCGGGGCGCGAGCGCATGGGCAAGCGCCACCTGAAGAAAGACCTGCTGTCGATCATCGGCGCGCACCACATCCCCTACGCGGCCAGCGCCTCGGTGGCGTACCCGCGCGACCTGCAGCGCAAGGTGCGTCGCGCGCTGGAGATCAGCGGGCCGACCTTCCTGCTGGTGCACTCGCCGTGTCCGCTCGGCTGGGGTCACGGCGGCGAGCGCACCATCGAGGTCGGGCGCCTTGCGGTGCAGACGGGGCTGTTCCCGCTGGTCGAGATCGAGCGCGGCGCGGTCACCGCGGTGATGCCGCTGCGCGTGCCGCGGCCGGTAAGCGAGTACCTGGCGCTGCAGGGCAGGTTTCGCCATCTGTTCGCCGACGAGCCGCGTGCGCGCGAGGAGCTCGAGCACCTGCAGGCCCTCGCCGACCACAACATCGCGGTGTACGGGCTGCTCGGTGGCGCGCCCGATGCGCTCGACGCGGACGGCGCCGACACGGTGCGTCGCGGGGGGGCCGTGGCATGAAGCAGCTCACGCGTGGCGCCTGGGGCGAGCCGGGCAGTTCGCTCGCCTGCCACACCGGTTCGTGGCGCGATCTGCGCCCCGGGCACGAACATGCAGCGGCTCCGTGCCACGCGGCCTGTCCCGCCGGCGAGGACCCGCAGTACTGGCTTGCGGCGGTGCAGGAGGGCGATCACCGCCGCGCCTGGGAGCGTCTGGTTGCGGCGAATCCGCTGCCCGCCATCACCGGGCGCGTGTGCCCGCATCCCTGCGAGCAGCGCTGCAACCGCGGGCACTACGACACCGCGATCGGCATCCACGGCATCGAGCGCTTCCTCGGCGACGCGGCACTCGCGGCGGGCTGGGACTATCCGGGCATCGTCGGTCCGCCCGCCGGCGCGCCGCGCGTCGCGGTGGTGGGGGCGGGGCCGGCGGGAATCTCCGTTGCGTATCACCTTTTGCGCCACGGTCTCGTTCCCGTGGTGTTCGAGGCCGCGCCCGAGGCCGGCGGACTGCTGCGCTCGGCGATCCCGATGACGCGCCTGCCGCGCGCCGTGCTCGATGCCGAGCTCGAGCGCGTGCTGGCGTGCGGCATCGGTTTGCACACCCGCCAGGCGCTGGGGCGCGATTTCAGCCTCGATGAACTGCGCGCCGAACACGCGGCGCTGTTCCTCGCGCCGGGATGCGCACGCTCGCGCCCGTGGGACGTGCAGGGCGTGATCCCGGCCGGCACGCGCGATGGACTGGACCTGCTGAAGTCGTGGATCGACGTCGGCGAGGTGCCGGCCGCGCGCCGCGTGGTGGTGCACGGCGGCGGCAACACCGCGATGGACATCGCGCGCGTGATGAAGCGCCACGGCGCCGAAGAGGTGCACCTGGTGACGGCCTCGGGGCTGCCGGGGCCGCAGACCGCACCCGACGACGTGCTGAACATCGTGCCGCGCGAACTCGAGGAGGGCCTCGAGGAAGGCATCGTGATCCATCCCCACGCCACGCTCTCGCGCGTGCTGCTGCGCGGCGCGCGGATCGTGGGCGTCGAGCTGGTCGCGCTGCGCAAGCTCGAGCGCGCCGACGGTCGCCGCGCACGCGTTGCCTTCGAGGGCACGGAGCGCATCCTGCAGGCCGACCTGGTGATCCCGTGCATCGGCGAACAGGTCGATCCCGCCGGGCTCGGCGCTCTGGTACAGCGCTCGGGCTTCCTGCGCGTCGATGCGCGGGGCGGCGTCGCAGGTGCCTGCGACTTGTACGCCGGCGGCGACGCCTGCGGCAACATCGGCACGGTGGCGGCGGCGGTCGGCGATGGCCGCCGCGCGGCGAACGCGATCGCGGCCCGGCTCGCCGGCGCCGAACCGAGCGAGCGACCGCGGACGGAGATCGGCATCGAGCGGCTCAACCTGAATTACTTCGAGCCGCGACCGGCGCGCCGTGCCGCGGTGCTGCCGGTAGCCGAGCGCGACGACCTCTGCGAGATCGAGGGCTCGCTGGACGCCGCGGCGGTCGCCGACGAGGCGGGACGCTGCTTCGCGTGCGGCAACTGCCTCGCCTGCGACAACTGCTGGGTGCTGTGCCCGGACGCGGCGGTGCTGAAGATCGCCGACACGGCGAGCGACGGCTCGCGCTACGTGTTCGACTACGACTACTGCAAGGGCTGCGGGCTGTGCGCCAGCGAGTGCCCCAGCGGTTTCATCGCGATGCGCCCCGAACCCGAGTAGGTTCGGGCTGCGCCCGAACAGGCGATGTCCCGTAGGTTCGGCCTGTGGCCGAACGGATGTCCCCGTAGGTTCGGCCTGTGGGCGAACATTCGTCCGGGCACAGCCCGGACCTACACGAACATGTCCGGGCACAGCCCGGACCTACGCGAACATGTCCGGGCACAGCCCGGACCGGGGGGTCAGCGCCGTGGCGGCAGGTCGAGCAGCAGCGTGTAGGACTTGACCAGGCGACCCGTCGGCCAGCGCACCTCCACGACCATGTCGACGTACGGTTCGGCGACCGGCTGCTCGGTGCGCACCTCGACGCTCGCGCTCCCGCTGCGATCGACCACGAGTTCGAAGCGCAGCGCGCTCGCGACCGCGGTCACGCGCTCGATGCCGAAACGATCGTGGTCCGCTTCCGGGGCGTGGCCGACCAGGATCTGGCTGCCGTCCAGCGTGCCGAGGTGTCCCAGCGGTATCGAGACGCGCAGCGGCTCCCCGACCCGCGATTGCAGGCTCGCGTTGCCGAGGCTCAGCGCGTGCACCGAACCGGCGGCGAGCAGTGCCGCGCAGAGCATCAGCACACGCAGTCCGGCGCGCCACGCGTGGTGCAAGGGGACGGGGATCATGAGTTCCACCTCTGGCGGTCCGGATAGCGCCTGGAGTATAGGCAGCACCCCGCGATACCGCCACCGCACACCGTGGCGCGTGCGTGCGGCGCGCGGCTAAACTGTGCACGCGTTCCGCTTCTGGCGGGCAACGCCGGCGCAGGCAACCACGGCATCCGGAGCAGCACATGAGCACAGTTTTCGAGCGTCCCGCGAACCTGATCGGCAAGGAAGGGATGCAACTCGGCGTCACCGACTGGCTGACGGTCACGCAGCAGCGCATCGACCAGTTCGCCGACGCGACCGGCGATCACCAGTGGATCCACGTCGATCCGGTGAAGGCCGCCAGCGGTCCCTACGGCAAGTGCATTGCGCACGGCTACCTCACGCTCGCGCTGGTGAACCTGTTCCTGCCGCAGTTGATGCGCGTCGACAACGTGTCGATGGGCGTCAACTACGGGGTGGACAAGGTGCGTTTCCCCGCGCCGGTGCCGGTCGACTCGCGTATCCGCGGACGTGGCGAGGTGGTCGCCGTCGAGGAAGTGAAGGGCGCCGTGCAGGTGATCGTGCGCGTGACGGTGGAAGTCGAAGGCAGCGACCGACCGGCCTGTGTGGCGGACACGATCAGTCGCTTCTTTCCCGCCTGAGCGCGGTCCTCAGTTCGCCGCGATGCGTGCGAGCAGCGGCTCGTCGAGCGGCGCATAGCTGCCGCGCTCGCGGTCGAGTCCGTACAGCGGATCGGATATGGTCCGCAAGTCGAAACCCTCGTCGCGCAACCGGACCTTGCGCAGCTTGAAGTTCGCGGTGACTTCCGGCTGCGCGAGGACGCGCACGAACAGCGGCTGCGCGTAGACTGGCAGCTTGTCGCTCACGCAGCGGTGGAAGGCCTGCGGGTCGAAGGCGCGGCCGGCTTTCATTTCCAGCGCGACCATGCAGGCGCGGCCCTCGTGGCCCGGGACCTTCACGCCGTAGACGTTGGTGGTCTCGGCGTCGGCGTACACCGAGAGCTGTTGCGCGACCTCGGTGGTCGAGACGTTCTCGCCCTTCCAGCGGAAGGTGTCGCCGATGCGGTCGACGAAATAGAAATACCCGTCCTCGTCGAAGCGGAACAGGTCCCCCGAACGCCACCATGCGTCGCCGGGCTCGAACACGTCGCGCCGGATCTTCGCCTCGGTGTCGGCCTCGGTGGTGTAGCCCTCGAACGGCGCGACCCATTCGCCGTTGCCGCGCCGGATCTGGCCGTGCAGTTCGCCGACCTCGCCCGGCTGGCACAGGATGTAGCGGCCGTCGGCGTCGCGCACCAGTTCGTCGCTGCCCTGGTCGTAGCGCAGCATGCGCACATGGCTGCGCTCGGGGAACGGGATGCGCCCGCAACTGCCGGGCTTCTGGTCGAAGTTCGTCATGTTCGCGTTCGACTCGGTCGCGCCCCAGCCCTCGAGGATCAGCACGTGCTCGCCGAAGCGCTGCTTGAAGCGCTGCCAGACGTCGATGCCGATGCCGGATCCCATGATCAGCCGCAGTCCGTGGCCTTGCTCCTCGGGCACCGGCGGCACGTTCACCAGGTAGCGTACGACCTCGCCCACGTACTGGAACACCGTCACGCCCCACTGCTTCACGTCGGGCCAGAAGCGCGAGACGCTGAAGCGCCGGCGTACCAGCACCGCCGCGCCGCACTGCAGCGCGGTGCTGTAGAGCGACATCAGCGCCGCGCCGTGGAACAGCGGCAGCGCGCAATAGAACACGTCCGTCTCGCCGAGTTCGACCACGCTGCGCCAGCCTGCGCCGACCGACAGGAAACGCCCGTGGCCGATCAGCGCCGCCTTCGGCAATCCGGTGGTTCCCGACGTGAAGATGTAGAAACACGGACGGCGGCTGTCGATGCCGGCGCGTTGCGCGCGCAGCTCGCCCGCCCCGGTCGCGGTGACCTCGAAGCTGTCGAGCTCGCGCGCCCGCGGGTGGCGTGGCGCGTCGGGAGTCGCGTGGTCCGGCACGCGCACGATGGTCAGCGCCTCGTCCGGCAGGTTCTCGGTGGCGCACAGTTGTTCCATGCACTCGTCGCCGATGAACAGCACCCTGGCCGAGGTCACGCGCAGCGCGTGCGCCAGCGCGATACCGATGGCGCTGGTGTTGATCAGTCCCGCGATCACCCCGATGCGCGCCAGCCCCAGCCACGCGTAGAAGAACTCCGGCCGGTTCTCGATCATCACCGCGCCCACGTCGCCTGGGCGCAGCCCGCTCGCCAGCGCGATCTGCGCGTAGTGGCGCGAGCGAGCCTCGAGCCCGTGCCACGAAATCGTGCTGCCTTCGTAAATCAGCGCGGTGCGCTCGCCGAAGCGCGCGGCCTGCTCCTCGAAGCAGTCGGGCACCAGATAGTCGCTGCGCATCATCATCGCGGCCGATGCAGCGCGGTGGGTGTCGATGACGCGCTGGGTTTCTTCGCGGGGAATCGTCACGGTCTCGTTCTCTCCTGGCGGTTGCGGTTTCAGGCGCGCAGTTTCAGCCAGCGGCGGTAGTTGCGTCCAGCGATGTCGGCCCGCTCGTCCTCGGTCAGCGGCAACGTCGCGAGCGCCTGCAGTCCCTTCAGCGTTTCGCTGAGCTGGAAATCGCCCTCGGCCGGCGGCGGACCCGGATGCAGCATCTCGTTGAGGCTGAAATTGCTGCCGTAGAAGATGCGGTCGGTGCCGATCCTCCTGAGGTGCGCGACCATCGCCTGCGGATCGATGTGGCCGTCGGCGACTTCCGGCAGCCGCAGCGACAGGTCGCCGCAGACGTTGGGGTAGCGCTGTGCGAGCTCGAGGAACTCGGCGTCGCTGCCTTCGCCGAAGCGGTGCCCGTGGCCGATGTGCGAGAAGATCAGCCGCAGCCGCGGGAACTCCGCCAACGCGGCGGCGCAGTGCGCCGGACGGTTGAGCCCCGGCGCCCATTCGGCAGTGACCATCTGCAGGGGGATCTCGCTGGCCTGCAGGTAATCGTAGAGCGGCCACAGCCGGCGGTCGTCGGCGAGGATCCCGCAGTCGGTGAACTGCGACTTCACGCCCGCAGCGCCACGGCGGACCTTGTCCTCGATCTCGGCGAGCAGCGCGCGCTCGTCCATCACGACCGGGTCGATGCCGACGAAGCAGCTGAGGTTCGGCTGCGCGAGCGCGGTCTGCAGCGCCCACTCGTTGTTGTCGACGATGCGCCGTGAGATCCGTTCCTTGAGTTCACGGTCGGCGAGCGCGCGCTCCGCCGGGTCGTCGGGCAGCGTGAACTGGCCGTCGCGGTAGTACATGCCGGACCAGGTGAACATCAGGATATTCGCGTGCCGCACGCCGGTGCGTTCGAGCATCGCCTGCACCTGCTCGAGCGTGCCGATCACCGGCGGGTTCGGCGGTCCGCTGCGCGTGGCGCCGCGCATCAGGAAGTAGTGGTAGAGCTCCTGCGTGTGCGCCGCCGAGCGCTGCATGTGGATATGCGCGTCGACCACGTCGACCGCGCGCGTGAAGTCGCGGACGTCCATCTCAGGAGCCTCCCTGCAGGCGGCTGACGTGCGCCAGCGCGCGCGGGGTTTGCGTCGAGGCGACCGGCGGGCGGTTGGTGGTGTGCGTGATGCCGCCGTCGGAGATCACGGCGTGCCCGGTCATGTAGGCGGACAGGTTCGAGGCGAGGAACACCGCCACGCCGCCGGTTTCCGGCGGTTCGCCGAGCCGCCCCAGCGGCATCGCCTTGCCGGCGGCGCGGATGTAGTCGGCCATGGGGCCGCCGCCCTCGAGGGTGGCGCGCATCGCCTCGGTCAGGTGGGTGCCGGGCACCACGCAGTTCACGCGGATGCCGTAGGGCGCCAGTTCCAGTGCCAGCGTTTTGGTGAGGTGGATCACGCCGGCCTTGGCGGCGCCATAGGCCGCGATGCCCGGCGCTCCGGTGATGCCGCTCGAGGAGCTCACCGTGACGATGCGCCCGCGCACCTCGCGCTCGACCATCGACACGGCCGCCGCCTGCGCGCAGAACAGCGTGGTCTTCAGGTCCAGCGCGAAGACTTCGTCCCATTGCTCCTCGCCCAGGTCGAGCACCGGGCCGATGTGGAGCGGATGCCCCACGTTGGCGACCAGCACGTCGAGCCCGCCGAGCGCGGCGATCACGTCGGTGACCATCGACTGCACCGCCTCGCGCCGGCGCACGTCCACGGCCAGGAAGATCGCGCGCCGTCCCAGCGCGCGGATCTCGGCCGCGGTGCGCTCTCCGGCCTCGGCGTTCACGTCGACCACCGCGACGTGGCAGCCGGCACGCGCGAGCTGCAGCGCGCAACCACGCCCCACGCCGGCGCCACCGCCGGTGACCACGGCCACCGCGCCCTCGAGTCCCAGCAGATCCGGTGCGATGCGGAATTCGCTCATGGTCCGATCCCTCCGCTACAGCATCTGCACGAGTTCGAGCAGGCGACCGTCGGGGTCCTTCGCGAACGCCACGCGCACGCCGTGCTCCGGGTTGTCCCTGGGCGCCTGCACCACGGAGCCGCCGGCGGCCACGACCTTGCCGACCAGCGCATCCAGGTTCGCGGTCTGGAAACCGAGGATCGAATCGCTCTCGGCGGGGGCCTTGCGTTGCGGGAACTTCCACACGATCAGCGGCACGCTCTGGCCCATCTGCTCGCCGTGGATCAGGATGATCTCTTCCATGGGTTCGCCGGCGACGTCGTCCTTCACGCGCTGGTATTCGCGGAACCCCATCGTGGCCTTGTAGAAGCCGGCGATGCGGTCGAGGTCGTCGACGATGATCTTGGTGAAGCCGAAGAATGTCTCGTGAGCCACGGTGCCCTCCCGTTCGTGTGTGCGTGCCGCGGCGCCTCGTGCGGGCGCCGCAGGCCAGTGTACGCGTTTTTGCTTAGCGATAAGTGACAAAGCATTCAGGCCGATGGCGCCCGTGTCTCGCCGGGTGCAGAATGGACGCCAACCAGCTGGCCGGGGCCAGCCACGAGGAAACCGGGATGATCGAAGCCAGTTGTCTGTGCGGGGGGGTCGAGTGGTCCGTCGAGGAGCCGCTCGGCACCATGTCGCATTGCCATTGCGCGCGCTGCCGCAAGGCCCACGGGTCGGCGTTCGCCACCTACGTGGGGGCGCGCGCGAGCGGCTTTGCGCTGCGCGCCGGTGTCGCGATCGGGCGCTACGCGTCCTCGGCCGGGGGCGAGCGGTGTTTCTGCACGCGCTGCGCGGCCGTGGTGCCCGGCGAGCCGGACGGCAAGTGGATCTTCGTGCCGGCGGGCAACTTCCACGCCGATCCGGGCGTGCGGCCGCACTCGCACATCTTCGCGGCCTCGAAGGCGCCGTGGCACACCATCGACGACGGACTGCCGTGCTTCGATGCCTGGCCACCGGGCACCGGTGGCGCGGTGCTCGAGGACTTCGGGGTGCGCGAGCCGCCCGGCCCGCATGCGCGCGGCAGTTGCCTGTGCGGCGCGGTCGGCTACCAACTCACTGGCGCGTCACGGCGGGCGGTGAACTGCCACTGCAGCCGCTGCCGGCGCGCGCGCTCGGCGGCGTTCGCTTCGATCCTGTTCGCGCCGGTAGCCTACACGCGGGGGCAGGAGAAACTCGCGAGCTACACCTTGCCCGGCGCGCCGCGTTTCAGTTACGCGTTCTGCACGGTCTGCGGTTCGGCGCTGCCGCGCGCGGACCAGGGTGATGGCCTGGTCGGCGTGCCGATGGGCACGCTCGACGACGATCCGGGCCTGCGCCCGCAGGCGCACATCTTCGTGGCCTCGAAGGCGCCGTGGTACACGATCCACGATGCGCTGCCGCAGTTCGGGGAATTCCCGCCGCCGGGGGCGTTCTGAGGCGGGTGCCGCTGGTCTGCGTGGCCACGGTCGGCGACAATCCGCGGTGTTGATCCATTACCCGCTTCCTGGCGAGGAAACGACGTGACATCGATGCCCTGTCTGCGCCGCGTGGTCGCGGCGCTGGTGTGTGCCGCCGCGGCCACGCTGGCCGAAGCCGGTTGTCCTGAAGTGACCGAAGGATTCACGTGTACGGAGTACGACCAGCCGCCGCGGCACGCCTCGACGCCGGCGGGTCGCTACGTGATGTATTTCTACATCGAGACCTGCCCGCACTGCCAGGACGCGCGGCCGAAGGTCGATGCGTGGCGCAGGACCTTGCCGTCGGAGGTGACCTACATCGAACACATCGCGAAGTGGCGCGACCGCGCGGGTCCTGCGTTCGCGTATCGCATCGAGAGCGTCCCGAGTTTCGTGGTCGACGGCAAGTACCTGGTCGCCATCGACAGTTGGGATCCCGCGCACACGGACGCCGCAATCGCGCTGGTCGGCCGTCTGGCGGGCGTCTCCCCGTAGGTTCGGCCTCTGGCCGAACATGGCAGCGTACGTTCGGCCTGCGGCCGAACAGAGGACGTGTCCGGGCACAGCCCGGAGTGTCTACGGCTGAACAGCGCTGCTGCACCCCGGTTTGGCGATGCCCCCCCGAACCGAATATGATTCGCGGCTTGTTGCCGCGGTGGGCGATCCGCGGCCACGGATTCTGGACTCGATACGACTGGGGAAAACGAGATGACACCTGAAGAAGTGAGTGAATTCGAAGCGAAGATCCGCGCCTACGTCGGCCGCGAGAACGGCCCGCGCCAGCGCGGCAAGGACGACGTCAACCTCGCGATGATCCGCCACTGGGCGGAAGTGATCGGTGACGAGAATCCGGCCTACACGGACCCGGATTACGCGGCGCGCTCGCGCAGGAAGGGCATCGTCGCGCCGGCGACCATGCTGCAGATCTGGAGCATGGAAGGCTATCCGATGTGCCAGTCGCCGAAGGTCGACGTGCAGCGCGAACTGCACAACGTGTTCGAGTCCTACGGCTATACCGGCACGCTGGGCACCAACACCAGGACCGAGTTCTACCGCGAGCTGCGTCCCGGTGACCAGGTGAGCTACCACACCATCATCGACAACATCGTGGGCCCGAAGAAGACCGGGCGCGGCATGGGCTATTTCATCGAGACGGTCACCACCTTCACCGACCAGAACGACGAACCGGTGGGCCGGCAGGTGTTCCGCGTGCTGAAGTTCGTGCCGCCGCCGCAGGACGCGGCCCAGGCCGGTGGCGGCCAGCAGGCCGCGGCCGTGGAGGCCGCCACGCGCATCGCCTCGCCGCGCGGGCACGACAACGCCTGGTGGTGGGAGGCGGTCGACCGGGGTCGGGTGCTGATCCAGCGCTGCAAGTCCTGCGGCACGCTGCGCCATCCGCCGCGGCCGATGTGCGGCGAGTGCCAGTCGATCGAGTGGGACTCGATCGAGTCCACGCTGGACGGCGAGGTGTTCAGCTTCACCGAGATCTCGTATCCGCGCTTCCCCGGCTACCCGTACCCGCTGGTGGTCGGCGTGATCCAGCTCGCCGAGGGCACGCGCCTCGTCGCCGGCATCACCGGCTGCGACCCGAGCGCGGTACACATCGGCATGAAGGTCAAGGGCAAGGTGGAGCAGGTCGACGAGAAGACCTGGCTGCCGCAGTTCTACCCCGTCTGACACGTATCCAGGAATCAGCGAGACATCACCATGAACAGAGAGACATTGCGCTACGGCGGCGTGGCGGTCGGCGACCGGCTGCCGGAACTGAAGATCGACATCACCACCGGCCTGATCGTGGGCGGGGCGATCGCATCGCGTGACTTCACGCCGGTGCATCACGAAACGAAGGCCGCGCAGGACGTCGGCCTGCCGGACATCTTCATGAACATCATCACCAGCAACGGGCTGATGGGCCGCTTCGTGACCGACTGGGCGGGTCCCGGAGCGACGCTGAAAAGCATCGACCTGCGCCTCGGCGCGCCGAACGTTCCGGGCGTGGTGATGACGGTCACCGGCGAGGTCGTCGCGAAGGACGACGCCGCCGGCACGGTCGACGTGTCGGTCACCGGAGAGAACAACGTCTGGGGCACGCACATGGCGGGCGTCGTGCGCCTCGAACTGCCGAAGGAGGCTTGATTCATGGAACGCAACATCTCGGACCGCGCGGCGATCGTCGGCATCGGCTCCACCGAGTTTTCCAAGGACTCCGGGCGCTCGGAGCTGTCGCTGGCCGCCGAGGCGGTCAAGGCCGCGCTCGACGACGCCGGCCTCGAGCCCTCCGACGTCGACGGCATGGTGACCTTCACGATCGACCAGAACGAGGAAGTCGATGTCGCGCGCGCGGTCGGCTGCAACGACCTGACCTTCTACAGCCGCGTCCCCTACGGTGGGGGCGCCGCGACCGGCTGCGTGCTGCAGGCTGCGATGGCGGTCGCCACCGGCATCGCGGACACGGTCGTGGTCTACCGCGCGCTGAACGGGCGCTCGGGCCATCGCTACTCGAAGGGTGTCTCGGGTGACCTGATCACCGGCAGCGCGATCCACTACGGTTGGTACATGCCGTTCGGCCTGCTGACGCCGGCCTCGTGGGTGGCGACGTTCACGCAGCGCTACATGCACATCACCGGTTGCACGGTCGATGCGTTCTTCGAGGTCGCGCACTCCGCGCGCATGTACGCGGTGAACAACCCGGCGGCATTCTTCTACCAGCGCCCCTTCGACCGCGCCGAATACGACGCCGGCAAGAAGATCTGCTCGCCGCTGAAGATCTACGACTGCTGCCAGGAGAGCGACGGCGGCTCGGCCGTGATCGTCACGACTCCGGAGCGCGCGCGCGACCTGAAGCAGCCCGGCGTGCTGATCCGCGGCGTGGCGCAGTGCTCGGCGAAGGACCAGGAGGAGATGACCTCGTTCTACCGCCCCGAGATCGGCTGCCTGCCGGAGATGGACATCGCGGCGAAGAAAGCCTACGCGCAGTGCGGGCTGAGCGCGGCCGACATCGATGCGGCGGTGATCTACGATGCGTTCTCGCCGATCGTGCTGTGGCAGCTCGAATCCTGGGGTTTCTGCAAGCCCGGCGAGGCGAAGGACTTCGTTGCCGACGGGGCGCTGCGCATCGACGGCCGTCTGCCGACGAACACCCACGGCGGACAGTTGTCCGAGGCGTACATCCATGGGGTGAACGGTATCGTCGAGGCAGTGCGCCAGGTGCGTGGCACTTCGGTCAACCAGCCCCGGAAGACCATCAACCACGCGCTGGTGACCTCGGGCGTCGGCGTGCCCACCGGTGGGGCGATCCTCGGGCGCATGGGTTGAGCCAGCCGCCGCGGCCGGCGCTGGCCGGTCGCGGCACCCGGTTCCGGTTAAGGATGCGTTAAGACGGCGCGATCGTAATGGCGGCTCGTCATTTCCAGTCGATGGAAACGAGCCCCGATGCCGCGTTGTTGGTCTGCGCCTCCGCTGTCGATCGTCGCCGGTGCCGCCGCTGATGCGCTGGGTCGCCTGGGGCTGGGCGATTTCGACGCACTCTGGCGTCTCCCGCATGAGTTCGTCGAGGCACCGAACCACCGGCGTGCCGGCTGGAGCGCGGTGGTGCGTGCCGGGTCCGGTGGGCACGTGTTCTACGTGAAACGCCAGGAAAACCAGTGCCGGCGTTCGCTCCGTCACCCGCTGGGTCGACCGAGCTTCGTGTTCGAGGCCGAGTCACTGCAGCAGTGGCGGCAGGCCGGCCTGCCGGTGGTGGAACTGGTGGCACACGGTTGCCGTCGCCGCGACGGCGTGTGGCAGGCGGTGCTGGTGACGGCTGCCGTGCCCCCGAACTACCGGCCGTTGCTCGATCTCAGGGACCGCTCCGATCCCTGGCCGCCGGCCGTGCTGCGGCGCGTCGGGGAACAGCTCTGCGGGCTGCACGCCGCAGGGTGGCGGCACGGATCGCTGTACCCGGGACACGTCTACGTGGATCCTGCCTCGGGAGAACTGCTGCTGATCGACCTCGAACGCGCGCGCCGGCATCGGCGGGCGGAGTCGGCCGCGTTGTCCGACCTCAGGCAGTTCCTGCGTCGCTGCACCTGGCTGTCTTGCGCCTCCCGCACCACGCTGCTCGCGGCATACCGGGAGCGCATGCCGGCCGTGTTCGAGTGCCTGGGCAGTGGTGTGACGGGTTGAACAGAACACCGGAGGAGGTGATGTGAGCGAAAACGAGTATCTGGCGCGGATCAAGTCCGACCCGCAGGCCGCCGAAGCGTACCTGCGCCGCAAACCCGCCAAGCACCGCGCCGAGATGCACATGCTGCAGACCGCGTTCACGGCGCTCGGGCAGCCGGGCGGTACCGTGCTCGATGCGCCCTGTGGCGTGGGGCGCGCGACGATCTGGCTCGCGGAGCAGGGCTATCGCGCGACCGGGATCGATCTGGGCGAGGCCGCGGTGGCCACCGCGCAGCGCGAGGTGCGCCGTGCCGCGGTCGCGGCGACGGTCGAGCGACGTGACGTGTTCGCCACCGGCTATGCCGGCCGGAGCTTCGACCAGGTGCTCTGTTTCCGCCTGCTGCATCACTTCGCGCAGCCGGAACTGCGGGAACGACTGATCGCCGAAGCGACGCGTGTCGCGGACCGTCACGTCCTCATCTCGTATCTGTCTCCCTGCTCGTACACGACGCTGCGTCGCCGCGTGCGGCAATGGGTGACCGGCAAACCGCTGAAGCAGTACCCGGTGTCGGAGAGTGAGTTGCGGGAGGTGTTCGAACGCCACGGCTTCGCACCGTTGCTGCGGGTGCCGCGCAACCGTTTCCTGCATTCCCTTCAATTGGCGGTGTTCGAGCGCGCCCGCTGAAGGGCAGGTTCGGCCTGTGGCCGAACACCACCCCGATCAGTGCCGAGAACGCGAACGACAGCAGGTACACGCCGGGCTCGAACACGAACGGCAGGCCCATGGCGCGCGCCAGCGCCACCGAGGCGATCGTGGCCAGCACGATGCCGACCAGCCCGGGCGAGGAGGCCGGCGCGCCGATCGGTCTCGATCTCGGCGGTCGCCGTCATGCCGGGGCGCAGGCTGAGGTCATCGTTGTTCACCGTCATCACGGTCTTGTACGAGATCACACCTTCCTGCTCCTGCGACCCGAAGCCCACGCGGATGATGTGCGAGGGGTATTCGCGCCCCGGCCACGCATCGACCGTGAAGGTCGCGTCCTGTCCCTCGTGCACCTGGCCGACGTCGGCTTCGTCGACGTCCACCTCGAGCTTCATCTGCGTGAGGTTCTCGGCGAGCGTGGACAGTACCGGCGCCTGCACCTGCGCCGCCACGGTCTGCCCGGGCTCGGCCACGCGGGCGCGGGTCTGCTCGCGCGCCGCGGCGGCCTGCTCCGCATCGAGCGCGCTGGCGAGCCCGGCCGTCGCGCGCCAGCCGGCGATGCGCGCGGTGTCGGACTGCGTCTCGAGGTTGCGCCGCGCTATGCGCAGTTGCTCCTGCAGCGGGCGCAGGTTCACGTACTCGAGCGCCGTCTCGGCGGCCAGCGACACCCGCACGGCGTGCAGATCGGCGTTTGCCGCCTCGAGTTCGGCCTGCGCCGCATCGTTGGCGCGCTGCACGCCACCGAACGGATCGAGTTCCCAACTGGCGTCGAAGCCCGCCTGGTAGAGCCTGTTCGCGCGATCGGCACCGAAGCTTTCGGTGCCACGGCTGTCCGAGCGCGTGGCGCTCACCCGCACTGCGGGATACCACGCCGCGCTGGCCTGGGCGCGTGCCGCGCGTGCCGCGCGCAGGCGGACGCGTGCTGCCTCAGGCGGGGTGCCCGTCCTGCCCGAGCGGCGCGAAACGCCGCCGGAGCTCGCCGTCGACCGCCACGGTATCGAGGAACATCGCGAGCGGGCGCACCCACAGTCCGCGCTCGGCGTAGCACGGGCGGTAGACCACCAGCCGCTCGCCGCTCTCGCTGTGCGTGGCGGTTCCCAGCACCTCGTAGTCGCGGCCCTTGTAGTGGCGGTAAAAGCCCGGCGCCGGTTCCCCGGCGGCGCGGGGGCCGGAGGCTTCCGGCGGGAGTGCATCGGACATCGGGGATGGCGTCGCTCGCGATGGATGGACCCGCACCTTAGCGCAGATCGGGTGCCGCCGGCAGCGAAATCCGCCGCAACCGCCGCTCGGCAGCCCTGCGATACCATCGGGCGGCGCAACGTGCGGTGGCCCGCGCGACTCACTAGAATGGCGCGCCCCGGGGTGTGGTGAGCGCAGTGCAATGCGGGTGTTCGTCGTCGGTGGAACCGGCTTTCTGGGTTGGCACGTCGTGCGTTCCTGCCTGGAGCGCGGCTGGCGTGCCACCGTGCTCGGTTTGCCGCCGGCACCGCCGCCGGGGCTGTTCGCGCGCGCTGTGAAGGTGCTGACCGGCAGCCTCGACACGCTGGACGACACGCGCCTGCGCGCGCTGTTGCGCGGTCACGAGGCGCTCGTTTTCGCCGCCGGTATGGACGAGCGCAGCACGCCGCAACGTCCTGCCTACCCGAAGCTGCACAAGGCGAACGTCGAGGACCTGGAGCGTGTCATGCGGCTCGCCGCCGACACGGGCGTGACACGGGCGGTGGTGCTGGGGTCGTATTTCGCGCATTTCGCGCGCCGCTGGCCCGAGCTCGGGCTCGCCGCCCGTCACGCCTATATCCGCAGCCGGCTCGAGCAGCAGGCGGTGGCGCGCTCGGTGCCCGGCATCGACGGCATGGTGGTGCAGCTGCCGTACGTGTTCGGCGCGTTGCCGCTGCCGGGCTGGCAGCCGCTCTGGACCCCGCTGGTGCGCTACCTGCGTCACGGCCAGACGGTTTTCTATACCGATGGCGGCAGCGCCTGCATCTCGGCGCGGGTCGCCGGCGAGGCGGTCGCCGGCGCGATCGAGCGCGGCAAGGCCGGCCGCTGCTACGCGATCGGGCAGGAGAACCTCGAGTGGAGCGATCTGCTCGCGCGCCTGGCGCGGGCCGACGGCCGGCGCGTGCGCGTGCTGACCGTCCCGGAATCCATGGCGCGGCTGGGATTGCACGCGGTGCACTGGCTGCAGCGGGCGCAGGGCAAGGAGGGCGGGCTCGATCTGCGGCGATTCGCCGAGTTGCAGACCGCACGGCTGTTCGTCGATCCCGCGCCGGCGCGGCGCGCGCTCGGCTACGCGCTCGACGATCTGGACGAGGCGCTGCGCGCGACGGTCGCGGCGGTGCCGTGAGCGGGTCCCGCGCAGCGGGTCGGCAGGATCAGTACACGCCGCCGATACCGCCGTCGTGCTGGATCGAGGCACCGGTGACGAAGCGTGCCTCCTCGGACGCCAGGTACACGAAGGCGTGCGCGGTATCCTCGGGCTGGCTGGTCGTCTTCAGCCAGCTCATCGCGGCGAGCGCCTGCTCGGCCGCTTCCTCGCTGGGCCACAGACCGCCCTGCACATAGTCGCGCAGGCCCTCGCGGATCAGCGGCGTCATGGTGACGCCGGGATGGATCGAGTTCACCCGGATGCGGCGCGGGCCCAGTTCGTTCGCCGCGCACAGCGTCAGCATGCGCCCGGCCGCCTTCGAGACGTGGTAGCCGATGTTGTTGGCGTTCGACATGTACGAGGCCATCGACAGGTTGTTCACGATGGCGCCGCCGCCCGCGTGGCGCGTGTGCGCCCCGGCGAGCGCGCCCACGCAGGTCTTGATGCCGAGGAACAGCGCGTCGTGGTTCACCGCCATCACCGCGCGCAGGTCCGCGAGCGAGGTGGTCTCGATACCGCCGTGGATCGACAGGCCGGCGTTGTTGACCAGCACGTCGAGCGCGCCGAAGGCAGCGAGCGTCTGCTCGAGCACGCCTTGCCATGCGGCCTCGTCGGTGACGTCGTGCTCCAGCAGCAGGAAACGGCCCGTGCCGTGCGAACTCTCCATGCGCGCGCGGATCGCCCCGGCATCCTCGCTGCGCAGGTCGGTGCCGACCACGCCGCGGGCGCCTTCGCGCAGGAAGGCATCGCAGACCGCGACACCGATGTTGCCGATCCGGCCGGCGCCGGTGACGATCGCGATCTTGTCTGCCAGGCGGTTCATGCGAGCTCCTGATGATCCGGTTTGTCGTGGTGGCCGCGCTGCCAGTGTGTGCGGCTGATCTGCACGCTATGACCGGTTTGCTTAGTCGTCAACAAAGATTGCGGGATCGCAATCCGGGGACTCGTCCCCGGACCAGCAAAGCCCCCGGCGGGATGCGGCGTCGCAGGTCGGGTTTCAACCCGACGATGCAAGGTATTCACGGCGTCCCACGGGTGCGAACCCGCCACCGTGTGCCGGCAAGGCGCGACGTGGTATCGGCTCAGAGGCCGGTCTCCCGGCGCAGGTACCCATTCAGCGCGCACGCCAGTTCGCGCAGACCGTAGCGGCCGCGCACGTTGCAGCCATCGCACAGCCCGGCGAGCGCCGGCATCCGCTCGCGCTGCGCCAGCGCCTCGCGCACGCTCATCGCCGCGACGTGTCCGATCGCATGCGCGTGCGCGACATCGTTGAAGCAGTACTGGTAGCTGCCGTCGGCGGCGATCGGCAGCGCGGCGTTGCGCGGCAGGCAGCGATGGCGGTTGCAGCGCCACTGGCCGAACACGTCGCGCAGCGACGGTACGAAATCGAACTCCTGACTGCGCAACCCGTGGCGGGCGATGAGCTCGCGCAGGCGCGCTCCCGGATCGTCGTGTTCGTGCAGCGCCCCGGCGCGATCGTAGAGCGTGGGCGACATCGTCAACCGCGTGACGCCGTGCCCGCGCAGCCACCCGATCGTGCGCTCCAGCGACGGCAGGCAGGCGGCGAGCGGCGTCAGGCTGATCGCCAGCCGCGTGTGGCGCAGCCGGGCCTGCGCCTGCACGATGTTGTGCATCACGCGCTGCTGGTCGAGGTTCACGTGCACGCTGCGGTAGACCTCGGGGTCCACGCTCGAAAACGACACGATCAGCGTGTGCAGCACGCCGTCGAGCAGGGCGAGCCGTTCCTCGTCGAGCAACTGGCCGTTGCTCACCATGTCGATGCGCACGGGCGCCGCACGCAGCAGCGCCACGCACTCGGCGAAGCGCGGATGCGTAGTTGGTTCCCCGTAGCCGGCGACGACCACGCGGTACACGTCGCGCGGGTCCAGCCGCTCGACCACCTGCCGCAGAACGTCGACGCGCATCGGGCGCGGCGCGACGATCGCCTCGCGCGGGCACATCACGCACAGCGCATTGCATTTGGCGGTCAGCTCGAGGTTGACCGTGACGCGGTACGGCTTCATGTGCCGGCCTCCACCGGCGATGTGTCCGGGATCAGCCGAGGCACGTGCGCAGCGCAGTTCGGCACCACCTGCTCGATCTGCACCCGCACCACCCGCCGTGCCTGCGGAAACCGCTGTCGGTGGGTGTCGTCGTCGAGGATGGTTGCATGCCCGTTCACGCGCAGCCGTCCGCCGTCGGCGAAGTCGATGAACAGCAGTCCCACGTACGGGTTGTCGAGGATGTTGCCGAGGCTCATGAACGCGTGGTTGCCGTCGAAGTCCGGGAATTCCAGCGTCGAGGCGTTGATGATGCGCACCAGTCCGGGACCGCCGCCCTTGAACGAGCAGTCGCAGCGCCCGTGGCGGTCGCTGGTCGCGAGGAAGAAGAACGGCGCGGCCTCGAGGCGCGCGTGCAGTTCGGGTGGGATCCGGTTCCACAGCAGGCGCGTGATGCGCGCCTCGTCCCATACCGCCGGGTCACCCCAGCGTCGCTGCGCCTCGCGCTCGCTGTCGCTGAACACGTTGTGCCAGTCGTTCATCGATCCTCCGGAGTCCGCCTGCGACGACCGGGGATGTTGCGCTCCGTTGCTTAACCAAGCCTTAGCGGAACACGGGTGGCGGAACAGGCGGAAGCAAGTACTCGGCACGCGCCTCTGAAGCGCCGCGTGCCGGCACGGTGCCATGCCGGAGACCGTGGCGACGGCATTCCGGCGCTTAAGCAGGCGTTAAGGTCGCCGGTCTAGCTTGTGCAGCGACAGTGGCGGACAGGGCAAGCGCCCGGGGCGGAGAGCGATGGTGGCGTCGGCGTCGTTGGCGGTCGATGGCGAACGCGTTGCACGGGAGCGGCGGGTGGTCATGCGTTCCTTCGAGCGTCTTTACAGTCAGGACACGCGCATGAGCCTCGAGCGTCCCGGCGATCCGGGGCGCGCCGAACTGGAGCGGTTCATCACCGAACGTTTCGCGGCGGTGCACGGCGCGCGGGTCGCCGGTTTCCTGCCGCTGCTGCTCGGCTTCTGGTCCGGATCCGTGTGTCGCGCTGCGCTCGGCATCCGGCCGGCGCGCGCCGATGCGCTGTTCCTGGAACAGTACCTGGACCAGCCAGCGGAACAGGTGATCGCCGGTCTCTGCAGGGTGCCGGTTGCGCGCGCGACGGTGATCGAGATCGGCAACCTGGTGGCGGCGCCCGGCGCCTCGACGCCCCTGCTGTACCTGTTGCTGCTCGCGCTGCTCGATCGCGCCGGCTACCGCTGGCTGATGTTCACGGCCACCCCGGAGGTGCGCCACGGAATTCGCACGCTGGGTTTCGAGATCATGCCGGTCTGCGCGGCGGATCCAGGGCGTCTTGCGGACGCCTCCGGGTGGGGCAGTTACTACGACAGCAACCCGCAGGTGATGCTCGGTTGCGTCGAGGACGGCATGCGCCGCTCGGCGGCGGATCCGCACGCGAGCGCGTTGCTGCGCCGCGCGGACGCGCTCATCGACGAGCTGGCCTCGCGGTTGCGCGGCGCATGAGCGTGCCATCCAGCGATCTGTGCAGCCGGATTGCGGCGCCGGCACGGGCAAGTGCGCGGCTGCTGGGTGATGACGGCGAAATCTGCTCGCTGGCGGAACTCGAGCGCCGCTCGCACGCGCTGGCGGAGGTGATTCGCGTGGCCGGTGGCACGCGGGTGGGTTTGCTGGCACGCAATGCTCCGGCGTGGATCGCGGCCGATGTGGCCTGCCAGATCGCAGACACCCCGCTGCTGCCGGTGCCGGGCTTCTTCACGCCGGCGCAGGCCGCGCACGCATTGCGGCAGTCCGGCATCGACCTGCTGCTGTGCGATCCGCGCCTTGAGAGCGAACAGCGCGCACTGCTGGCCGAACTGGGCGAAAGCCGTGACGTGGATGCCGGGGGCTGCGACCTGAGGGTGCTGCGCCTCGTGGCGGCGCCCGCTGCGGTCGCAGCGCCGCTGCCCACGGGGACCGGCAAGATCACCTACACCTCCGGGTCGACCGGCGCGCCCAAAGGTGTGTGCCTCGGCAATGCCCGGTTGTTGCGGCAGGCCGCGGCGCTCGCGGAGGCGGTCGGCATCGAGCGGCCGCGGCATCTGTCGTTGCTGCCGCTGCCGGTGCTGCTCGAGAACGTGGCCGGTGCGTACGCGGCGCTGCTGGCCGGTGGCGAGGTGCTGCTGCCGGACCTCGCGCGCATCGGTCTGGGCGGCAGCTCCTCGGTGGAGCCGCGGCGGCTGCTCGCGGCGCTCGGCGAACTGCAGCCGCAGACGCTGATCCTGATTCCCGAACTGCTGCAGCTGCTGGTGCGGGCGTGCGAGGGGGGCTGGCGGCCGCCGGCGAGCCTGCGTTTCGTCGCGGTTGGCGGGGCGCGGGTCGCGGCGGCATCGATCCTGCGTGCGCGTGATTACGGCATCCCGGTGTACGAAGGCTACGGGCTGTCCGAATGCGCTTCGGTGGTCGCGCTGAACACGCCGGTGGCCGACCGGCCCGGCAGCGCGGGCCGGCCGCTGCCGCAGCTGCGTGTGGATATCCGCGACGGTGAGCTCATGGTGAGCGGCAATCCGTTCCTTGGCTACGTGGGCGACCGTACGAGCTGGCATCCGGCCAGCGTCGCCACCGGCGATCTGGGTCGACTGGACGCGGAGGGGTTCCTGCATCTCGAAGGCCGGCGCGGCAACCTGCTGGTCAGCAGTTTCGGGCGCAACATCAGCCCGGAATGGATCGAGAGCGAGATCGCCACCGGTACGCCGATCGCGCAGTGCGTGGTCTTCGGGGAAGCCAGGCCGTTCCTGGTCGCGCTGGTGTGGGCGGACGCGCGCGTGGACGATGCCGCGCTCGCCGAGCGCATCGCGCAGGCCAATGCCGCGCTGCCGGACTATGCGCAGGTGCGGCGCTGGTGGCGTCTGGACGAGCCGCTGGCGAGCAGCAACGGCCTGGCGACGGCGGGCGGCAAGCCGCGGCGGGCGGCCATACACGAGCGATTCGGCGCGCGGATCGCGCGCCTCTACGACGCAGCACGGGAGGTTGCAGGGGCATGAGGTTTCACGAGGATCTTGCACGCCGGACCGCTGGAGAGCGCGAGTACCTGCTCGCCTCTCCGATCATCAACCGTGCGCTCGACGGTGCGATCGGTCTGGTCGATTACGTGTCGTTCCTGACGCAGGCCTATCACCACGTGCGGCACACCGTGCCGCTGCTGATGGCCACCGGAGCGCGGCTCGACGCGCGCCAGGAGTGGCTGCGCGAGGCCGTGGCCGATTACATCGCCGAGGAGCGCGGTCACCAGGAGTGGATCCTGGACGACATCGCCGCCTGCGGTTTCGATCGCGAGGCGGCGCGCAACAGTTCCCCGAGCGCCGCCACCGAACTGATGGTCGCCTACGCGTACGACACGGTGAACCGCGTCGATCCGCTCGGCTTCTTCGGCATGGTCTATGTGCTCGAGGGCACCAGTGTCGCGGTCGCCACGCGTGCCGCCGGGCGCATCCGCGAGCAGCTCGGGCTGCCGAAGCGGGCCTTCAGTTACCTGGAATCGCACGGCTCCCTGGACGTGGGACACACGCAGTTCTTCGAGTCGCTGATCGATCGCCTCGATGAGGAGCGCGAACGCGAGCCGATCGTGCACGCGGCGCGCATGTTCTTCACGCTGTACGCCAACGTGTTCCGCACGCTGCCGGTGCCGGAGTTCGTCCGCACCGCCGCGCGTGTGGCCTGAGCGGGAGGCGGGGCGATGCGGGTCGAGGGAACCACGACACTGCTCACCGGCGCGACGGGAGGCATAGGGCGCGCCATGGCGCACCGGCTCGCGGCTTGCGGCGCACGCCTGTTGCTGTGCGGGCGCGACGCACCACGGCTCGCCGAACTGGCTGCCGAACTGCCTCCGGGCGTGCTGACGGTGGCGGCCGACATCACGTCGGTGGCGGGCCGGGAGGCATTGGTCGAGGCGGCGACCGCGGCTGCGGTCGAGGTGGTGATCCACAACGCCGGAGCGCAGGAATTCGGCCTGTTCCAGGAACAGGATCCCGCGGTGCTGCAACGCCAGTTCGAGCTGAACCTGTGCGCACCGGTGCTGCTCACGCGTGCGCTGTTGCCCGCGCTCGTGCGTCGCGATGCCGCCGCGCTGGTGTTCGTGGGGTCGGCGTTCGGCAGCATCGGGCACCCGGGCTTCGCGGCGTACTGCGCCAGCAAGTTCGGTCTGCGCGGATTCGCCGAGACCTTGCGTCGCGAACTGGCCGACAGCGCGGTCCGCGTGCATTACCTCGCGCCGCGTGCCACGCGCACGGCGCTGAACGGACCCCGGGTCGTCGCGCTGAACCAGACCCTGGGCAACGCGATGGATGCGCCGGAGCGGGTGGCCGACGAGCTGCTGCGGCTGCTGGAACGCGATCGCGGCGGTGAGCGCTTCGTCGGCTGGCCCGAGAAACTGTTCGTGCGCATCAACGCCGTGTGGCCTCGCCTCGTCGATGCCGCGCTGGCCGGCAAGCTGGCCACGGTGCGTCGTTACGCTTCCCTGGCAACCACTGAACGGAGGATCGATTCATGAGACGCCTATCTTCGCTGCTGTTTGTCCTCTGGCTGTCGGTGCCGCACGCCGGCATCGCGCTGGCGGGCCCTGATGAGGACATCGCGTACCTGCAGACGCGCTGGGCCGAGGTCAACTACCAGCTCGAGGGCAAGGCGCGGCTCGCGGCCTTCGAGCAGCTGGCCGCGGAAGCCGACCGCGTGACGGGCGCGCACCCGGAGCGGGCCGAGGGCTGGATCTGGAGCGGGATCGTGAAGTCCACCTACGCGGGGGCCAGCGGCGGACTCGGTGCGCTGTCGCTGGCGAAGGCGTCGAAGAAGGATCTGGAGCGGGCGCTGGCGATCGATCCGCAGGCGCTGCAGGGTTCGGCCTGCACGAGTCTGGGCACCTTGTACTACAGTGTTCCGGGATGGCCGGTGGGGTTCGGGGATCGCCACAAGGCGGAGGACCTGCTGCAGCGTGCGCTCGCGATCGACCCGCAGGGCATCGACAGCAACTATTTCTACGGGGATTTCCTGCTGCGCCAGAAGCGTTTCGACGACGCCCGCCGGCACCTGCTGCTCGCCCAGCGTGCGCCCGCGCGTGCCGGGCGCGAAGTGGCCGACGCCGGTCGCCAGCGCGAGATCGCCGCGGCGCTCGCACGGATCGAGAAGGAGAGTCGTTGACCCACAGCACAGTTCCGCCTGCCGACGGCCGCCCGCGCGCTTGAGAGCGGCCGCGCGATGCAGATCCTGCTGGTCGAGGACGATGTCGAACTCGCCGCCGCCTTGGTGCGGGCGCTGCGCGCGCGTGGCTATGCCGTGAATCAGGTGGGAAACGGACGCCTGGCGCTGACGGCCGTGAGGACCGAGGCTCCCGATATCGTCGTGCTCGACCTGGGGCTGCCCGACATGGACGGGTTGCAGGTACTGCGCGGCATCCGTGCGAACGAGCGGCACTTGCCGGTGCTGGTGCTGACGGCGCGCAACTCGGTCGAGGATCTGGTCGAGGGGCTGGACCGCGGTGCGGATGATTACCTTCCCAAGCCGTTCGCGATGTCCGAGCTGCTCGCGCGCCTGCGCGTGCTCGAGCGGCGGCTGGGCACCAGTACCAGCAGCGAGATCCGCGTCGGTGAGGTCAGCCTGGACACGGCGCGGCTCGAAGTGCGGTGCGACGGCGTTGCGATCGATTTGCCGCGGCGCGAGTACATGCTGCTGAAGGCGCTGATGGAGAATGCGGGCAAGGTGCTCAGCCGCGCCAGCCTCGAGTCACGGCTGTACGGCTGGGGAGAGGAGGTCGCCAGCAACGCGCTCGAGGTGCACGTGCACCACCTGCGGCGCAAGCTCGGCACGCAGTTCATCCAGACAGTGCGCGGCGTCGGTTACCGGATACCCCTGCCTTGAGTTCGATCCGCGTGTTCCTGGTCGTCGCGACGCTGGCGATGCTGGTGCTGGTGGTGTTCGTCTCGGCGGTGCACGGGTACCGGTCCGGCATGGCCGAGGCCGAACGGCTGTTCGACGGTCAGTTGCAGGAACAGGCGCACCTCGCCACCAGCGTCGGCAGCGAGCGGCTCGCCACGCTCGACAAGGTCGCGAACATCGCGTTCCAGCACTGGCAGCTGGCCCCGGGACAGCCGGCGCGGCTGCTCGCGCACACCGACAACATTCCGGGCACGGCGCTGGTCGCGCTGGAGCCGGGATTCGGGCACGCGAACTTCGGCGGTTATCGCTGGCGCACCTACGTGCATTTCGCCGGACGCGACGACGTGGTGGTCGTGGCGGCGGCGCGTACCGACATCCGCTATCGGCTGGCCGACAACGTGATCATCGAGGCGATCATGCCGGTGGTGCTGTGGCTGCCGCTGTCGGGGTTGCTGGTCTGGTTCGTGGTCGGTCGCGGCCTGCGCCCGCTGGAGCAGCTCGCCGAGCAGTTGCACGGCAAGCAGTTCCGCGAGCTGTCGGCGGTTGCCCTCGAACGTTGCCCGTCGGAGCTCGAGACGGTGGTCGATTCGGTGAACCGCCTGCTCGAGCGCCTGCGCGAGGCCTTCGAGCGCGAAAAGCGTTTCGTCGCCGACGCGGCGCACGAACTGCGCACGCCGATCGCGGTGCTCAGGGTGCAGGTGCACAATTTCCGCGAGCGCTTGCCGGAGCACGCCGACGAGCTGCGCGCGCTCGAGGGGGCAGTCGAGCGCATGCAGCACCTGGTCGAGCAGATCCTGACGCTGCACCGGCTGAGTCCCGAGCAACTGCACGGCCGGTTCGTGCCGCTCGACCTGCATGGGCTCGTCCAGGAAGTGGTGGCCGCGTGCTACGACACGATCGAGGCGCGGCGCCAGCACGTCGAGCTGGTCGGGGACACCGATGCGGTCGAGCGCCGGGCGCTGGTGGCGGCGGACCGCTTCGCGCTGGAGACACTGGTGCGTAACCTGCTCGACAATGCGGTCAAATACACGCCCGAGGGCGGCAACGTCCGCGTGGGGGTGAGCTGCGGACCGGCGGAGGTGGTGCTCGAGGTGGAGGACGACGGGCCGGGCATACCACGCGCGGCGCGCGAGCGCGTGTTCGAGCGTTTCCATCGCGTGGGAGGTGACGCGCACGCCTCGGGGGTGAGCGGATGCGGACTGGGGCTGGCGATCGTGCGCAACATCGCCGAACTGCACGGTGCGCGAGTCGAGGTCGGTGATTCGCGCTTCGCGAGCGGAGCGCGCTTCACGGTCGTATTCAGGCGCCTCGGCGCCATCGGGGGCTGAGGGATGCGCAAACTGCTGGGTGTCTTCGGTGCGATCTGCGGCGCGACCGCGGTACTGGCGGGACCACCGGAGTTCCAGCTGGAGATCCGTGACCACCTGTTCTTCCCGGCCGAACTCGTGGTGCCGGCGAACACCAAGGTGCGCCTGCTGGTGATCAACGCCGATCCTACCGCGGAGGAGTTCGAGAGCTACGAACTGAACCGGGAGAAGATCATTCCGGGCGGACGCAAGGCGGTGGTGTTCATCGGGCCGCTCGCGCCCGGGGAGTACCCGTTCTTCGGCGAGTTCTTCCCGAAGACTGCGCAGGGCAAGGTCATCGCGAGGTGAGGCGCCGATGCTGCTGACGACCGTGGTACTGGTGTTGCGCGAAATGCTCGAGGCGGCGCTGATCGTGAGTGTGCTGCTTGGCTGGTCCGTGCTGCACGGCCGCAGCCGGCGCTGGATCGGCGTGGCGCTGGTGACCGGCATCGCCGGGGCGGCGGTATACGCGGTGAACGCCGCGGCGGTGTCGGAGTGGTTCGACTATGTGGGCATGGAGGTCGTGAACGCGGCGATGCAGTTCGCCGTCTGCACGGCGCTGCTGGTGCTCGCCGCGCGGCCCGCGGCGCGTGCGGCGACGTGGCCGATGCTGGTGGCCGTCTCACTGGCCGTGGTGCGTGAGGGTTTCGAGATCCTCCTGTACCTGTCCGGTTTCGTGGCCGACCGCGGCGCCTGGAGCACAGTGGCGCTGGGCAGCGCACTCGGAGCCGGCATCGGCATCAGTGCCGGTGCGCTGCTGTTCTACCTGGTCGTGGGGCTGCGTCGGGTGCGCGCATTGCGTGTGGCGGAGCTGCTGATCGCACTGTTCGCCGGCAACATGGCTGCGCAGGGGGTATTGCTGCTTATCCAGGCGGACTGGATTCCCGGCGGCGTGCAGGTATGGAATACCGCGGGCCTGCTGGCCGAGGACAGTGTGCTGGGGCAGTTGCTGTATGCGCTGATCGGTTACGAGGCGACGCCGTCGATCTGGCAAGTGACGGCCTACGCGGGGGTGTTCTGCCTGCTGTTCGTGTTTTTCTTGCGCCGTCCGACCCGCGCGGACGGCAACGGATCGGGACCCTGATGTCATGAAATTCCGTGCGTGTGCGATCTTCTGCGTGGCGATGGCCGGCGGCGTCCCTGCGTGGGCCGATGGATTCGCGCTCGATCGCGTGTACCATCCGTATGTCGAACCGATGGAGCGCGAGATCGAGTGGCGCATGCGCGGCTACCCGGCCGATGCCGACGTCGGCGAACGCCTGCAGATGCATCAGATCGCCTACGGACAGGCGATCGGCGAGCGCTGGTTCGCCGAGCTGTACGCGGTCGGCCAGAGCGAGGCGGGCGCTGCGCTCGAGCCCGAGGGCTGGGAAGCGGAGCTGCGTCACCAGCTCACCGAGCAGGGTGAGTTCTGGGCCGACTGGGGCCTGCTGTTCGAGCTCGAGCGCGAACACGGCGACGTGTGGGAAGCGAGTTCCGGCGTGCTGCTCGAGAAGGAGCACGGGCAGTGGAGTACGGCGGTGAACGTCTCGCTCGGTGTGGAATGGGGGCGCGGGATCGACCGTGAACTCGAGACCCGCCTGGCCGTGCAAACCCGTTACCGGCGGTCGCCGCTGTTCGAGCCCGCAATCGAACTGCACGCCGCCGAGGACACACTTGCCGTCGGCCCGGCGGTGCTCGGAGAGCTGCGGCTGGGCAATCGGCGCTCGCTCCATTGGGAGGCGGGAGTGTATGCGGGACTCGATGACCGGACTCCCGGTCGTTCGTTCCGCGCCGGGCTCGAGTTCGGGTTCTGAGCCATGAGCACCGCGCTCATCCTGTCCGGAGGCGGTGCGCGGGCGGCCTACCAGGCCGGCGTGCTGCGTGGCGTGCTCGAGATCCACGCGCGCGACACGCTGCCGTTCGAGGTCGTTTGCGGCACCTCGGCGGGGGCGATCAATGCCGTGTATCTCGCGGCCACGGCGCACCGCGCGCGCGCGGGGATCGAGGACCTGTGCGCCGCGTGGCGCGGAATCCGCCCCGGTGACGTCTACGACCACAGCTGGCGCGCGGTGCTCGGCAACCTCGGGCGCATCGCGGCCTCATCGCTCGGGGTGGGGGCGCGACGGATTCCGGGCGCGCTGCTCGACAACGCACCGTTGCGGCGCATGCTGCCCGATTGGCTGGACTTCGATGCAGTGCATCGCAACGTTGCGACCGGCTTGCCGCGCACGCTGTGCATCACCGCGATGGACTACTGCACCGGCACCTCGGTGGCCTTCGTCGAGGGCGGCGACGTCGCACCGTGGGAGCGGCTCTACAGGCGTGGAGAGCGCACCACGATCGAGCTCGGGCACGTGGTCGCCTCGGCCGCGATCCCGATCCTGTTTCCGGCCGAACGCATCGGCGAGCGCTGGTTCGGGGATGGCGCGCTGCGCCAGCTGCATCCGATCAGCCCGGCGCTGAAGTGCGGCGCGACGCGCCTGTTCGTGATCGGCGTCTCGGCGCCGTTCGCACCGTCGCCCGCGATGCGCGAGCGGCGCCGGCCGGGGATCGGCCAGATGGCCGGCCACCTGCTGAACCGCGAGTTCATCGACAACCTCGAGGCCGACATCGAGCTCGCGCAGCGTTTCAACCTGATCGCGCAGACGCTGGGGCCTGCCGAGCGCGAGCGTCTCGGCATGGCGCCGATCGAAACGCTGGTGATCACGCCGTCGGCGCATTTCAACGAGATCGCGGTGCGTTACCTGCGCCACCAGCCGCGCACCGTCAGGTTGCTGCAGCGCATGCTCGGCACCACGCCGCGCGGGGCCGGTGCGAGTTTCGCGAGCTACCTGATGTTCGACGGCGAATTCTGCGACTGCCTGATGGCGATGGGGTATCGCGACGCGCTCGCCGAGCGCGAGCGCGTGCGCGATTTTCTCGCCGCCGGCGTCAGTCCGGATCGGTGATGCGGTTCAACCGCTCCAGCGTATCGGCGTATTCCTGCAGCAGCCGCTGCACCACGCCGCGGCTGGTCTCGACGTGGTCGATCTGGCCGACGACCTGCCCGATCGGGTGGAATCCGACCTTGCGCGTTTCCGCGACCGCCACGTAGCGGTAGGTGCGGCGCATCGCGTCGGCGCTGACCAGTCCCTGCAGCGGCATCGGCAGCGGCTTGGGGTTCTGCGGTGCGGCCCAGGCCTCGGTCCAGTCGTTGCGCAGCATCCGCGCCGGCTTGCCGGTCCACGACGGTGAGCGCACGGTGTCCTCGCTGGTCGCGGCGAAATAGCACTCCTTCTCCTCGGGTTCCGCGGCTGCCTCGGCGACCGTCAGCCACAGCGAACCGCACCACACGCCCTCGGCGCCCATCGCAAGCGCGGCGGCGACCTGGCGGCCGTTGCCGATGCCGCCGGCCGCGAGCACGGGCAGCGGCGCGACCGCGTCGATGATCTGCGGCCACAGCACGACCGAGCCGACCTCGCCGGTGTGTCCACCGCCCTCGCTGCCCTGCGCGACGATGATGTCGACTCCGTTCCTCTTGTGCTGCAGCGCCTGCTTGACCTTGCCGCACAGCGCGGCGACCAGCCGCCCGCTGGCGTGGATGCGATCGATCATGTCCTTCGGCGGCGTGCCGAGCGCGTTGGCTATCAGCTTGACGTTCGGGCGTTTCAGCGCCTCCTCGAGCAGCGGCGCGGCGGTCGCTTCGGTCCAGCCCAGCAGCCCGATGCGCTCGTCCTGGTCGGGCCATTCGGGAACGCCGTGCTCGCGCAGCAGTGTCGCGGCGAAGTCGTGATGGCCCTGCGGGACCATCGCGCTGAGCTGCTTTTCGAGCTCGGCCGGATCGAGGGTGCCGATACCCTCGTACTTCTGCGGGATCACGATATCGACCGCGTAGGGTTTATCGCCGATGCGCGCGTCGATCCAGTCGAGTTCCTCGCGCAGGCGCTCGGGCGAGAAGCCCACCGCGCCGAGCACGCCGAGACCGCCGGCCTTGCTGACGGCCACGACCACGTCGCGGCAATGGGTGAATGCGAAGATCGGAACCTCGATGCCGAGTCGCTCGCAGATGGGAGTGCGCATGGTGGAAACCCCGGTTGCTAGTGGTGCGTGTCCAATGATCGGGGCGGCGTGCTCGCCGCAGCAATGGGAAAGCGGGTCAACCCGGGGTGGCCAAAGCGATCAGCGTGTCCCGGTGCGGTTGCCGCCGCGAGCCGCCAGCCCCTACACTGCCGCGGTCGTCCAACGGGGTTGCACCAATGGTTCGCGCGCTCGCCTCCGGTCTCGTCCTGTCGCTGCTGGCGCTGCTGCTCGCCGCGTGCGCGGGGCTGGGCGGACCGATCGAGAATCCGCGCGTGACCGTGACTTCGCTGAGGTTGCTGCCGGCCGAGGGCGTCGAGCAGCGCATCGAGGTGGGGCTGCGGCTGCTGAACCCGAACTCCTTCGATCTCGATGCGAAGGGGCTGGTGATCAGCCTCGGACTGAACGGTGTGCCGCTGCTCAAGGGCGCCACCGCCGACCTGCCGCGCGTGCCGGCCTATGGCGAGGCGACCACGCAGCTCACGCTGAGCGTCAGCCTGATGAGCGGGCTGCGCCTGATCAGCCGGCTTGCCGAGCAGCCGGACGAGCCGCTGCAGTACCGGCTCGAGGCGCGACTCGACCTGCGGCGCCCGTTCTGGAAGCGGCTCACGCTGATGGAGCAGGGCGAAATCGCGCCGCGGCGCGCGGGCGCCGCCGGCGCCGAGACGGACTGAGGCCGGCTGCTGCACGATGACGATCGGCGAAATCCTGCTGGGCGCCGCGATGGCGGCGGCCGCGTGGATCTACTTCGAGGGCATGCGGGTGCGCGAGGCGGCCTTGCGCGCCGGGCGCGAGTACTGCCGCACGAGCGGGCTGCAACTGCTGGACGAGACCGTCGCGCGCCAGCGCATCGGCGTGGCGCGTGACGCCGGCGGCCAGTTACGCATCCGCCGCGCGTTCGGTTTCGAATTCACCAGCGACGGCGAGCGCCGCTACCGCGGCGAGATCGCGATGCTCGGGATGCGGGTCGAAGGCGTGCGGGTCGAGTTGCACCGGATCGTGCACTGAGTTGTGCACGCCGCGCGCGGGGGCGATCAGTTCCAGCGCGAGTGCGGCGAGAACTGGGCGCGCAGGAACTCCATCTGGTCGCCGCGGATGCGGTCGCTGTTGATCAGTGCCAGCCATTCGGCCGTGTTCGGCTGGTACGGGATCGCGATCATCTCCATGCAGGCTTCTTCCGGCAGCCGGCTGCCCTTGCGCTGGTTGCAGCGCTTGCAGGCCGCGACCACGTTGGTCCACTGGTCGCGCCCCCCGCGCGAGCGCGGCACGATGTGGTCGCGCGTCAGTTCGCGCTCCGGCAGCTTCAGCGCGCAGTACATGCAGAGGTGGCGGTCGCGGCGGAACAGCGCGCGGTTGGTCAGCGGGGGCACCAGGCGCGGTTTCCACGCCACGTGGCCTGAGCAGGCTATGATGCTGTGCAGGTCGATCGTCGACTGGAGGCCGGTGAGCCGCGAGAATCCGCCGTGGACCGTGCGTACCCGCTCGCCCAGCGTCCACGCGACGAGTTCGCGTGCGTAGAGACAGGTTGCTTCCTGCCAGCTCAGCCATTCCACCGGCTGGCCGGCGATGTTTAGGCGCAGGATGTGCGGAGTCAGCATCCCGTGGCTCCTGCGCGATTCGCTGTTGCCCTGCAGAAGGCCCGACCCCCCTCGTGCGTGCGCGTCTGGTGCGAAAACCGCCTGCGAATTACAGTAACCGCAGACACCGATGCCTGGCAACCGTCCGTGCCGACGCCGCGATTCCAGCCTCCGCGAGGGAGATGACACGCGCATGACCGTTCCGCCCGACCTGATGCGCGCGATGGTGCTGCACGCGCCGGGGGAGCGCCTGCGCGAGGAGCACCGCCCGCTGCCGCGCCCTGGAGCGGGGCAACTGCTGCTGCGCGTGCACGCCTGCGGCATCTGCCGCACCGATCTTCATGTGGTCGACGGTGAACTGACCGAGCCGGTGCTGCCGCTGATTCCGGGACACCAGATCGTCGGCGAGGTGGTCGAGGCTGGCGCGCAAACCAGCGGATTCCCGCCCGGCACGCGCGTCGGGGTGCCGTGGCTGGGCGGCAGTTGCGGGGCCTGCGAGTTCTGTCGTGGCGGCGAGGAGAACCTCTGCGCCCAGGCCCGCTACACCGGTTACCAGATCGACGGCGGCTTCGCCGGGTATTGCGTGGCCGATTCCCGCTACTGCTTTGCCATCGACCCACGTCTCGACAGCGTGCAGGCCGCGCCGTTGCTGTGCGCGGGGCTGATCGGCTACCGCAGCTGGCGCCCGGCGCGCAGCGCGCGGCGCATCGGCTTCTACGGCTTCGGCGCCGCCGCGCACATCCTGGTGCAGGTCGCCCGCCACCACGGCCAGCAGGTATGCGCGTTCACGCGTCCGGGCGATGTCGTGGCGCAGGAGTTCGCGCGCCGTCTCGGCGCCGCCTGGGCCGGCGGCAGCGACGAGCCGGCGCCGGTGGAGCTCGATGCCGCGATCATCTTCGCGCCGGACGGCGCGCTGTTGCCGCTGGCGTTGCGCGCGGTGCGCCGCGGCGGACGCGTGATCTGCGCGGGCATCCACATGAGCGATATCCCGTCGTTCCCATACGCTGACCTGTGGGGCGAGCGGCATATCCAGTCGATCGCGAACCTCACCAGGCGTGACGGCGAGGAATTCCTGCCGCTTGCGGCCGGGCTGCCGGTGCGCACGGAGGTGACGATCTATCCGCTGGCCGCGGCCAACGAGGCGCTGGACGATCTGCGCGCCGGGCGTTTCACGGGCGCCGCTGTCGTGATTCCCTGAATCGCGCCCAAAAAAAAGCCACCCCGAAGGGTGGCTGGAAACGGGTCGAAGAGACGAGTGCGGGATCAGGCGGCCTTGCGGACGCGGTTGGTCAGCTTGCGCACGGCCTTGCGGAACTTCTCGACGCCGTCCTCGAGCTGGGCCGGAATCTCGATGTCGTTCACGCGCTTGCGCAGGTCGCGGCTCATGTCCTTCTGCGCCTTGTCGAGGTCGCGGCGGACCTGTTCGCCACGCTTGACCAGTTGGTTCCACTCCTTCGGAGCTTCCTTGCGCGCCTTGGCCATCCGGCTGTTCAGGTGGTCGTACACGCGGCCGTAGATGCCCAGTTGCACGTAGGCGGCTTCCTTCATCGTTTCGGTTGCCTTCTTGACCGTGCTCTCGGCGCGCGCCTTGGCGGCGGCGGGCTTGCGACCGGCGGGCTTGCGGCCGGCCGGCTTGCGTGCGGTGGCCTTCGGCGCGGCTGCGCGGCGCGGTGCGACGCGGCGGGTCTTCGGCTTCGCGGTGCCTTCGGTGGTGTTCGCTACTTCTGCCATGGTGTGCCTCCTGTGGGGGCTGGGTTCGGGGGTCCATGAACCTTCGTGTTCAGGATGGTGCGCAGAATACGGATCGCGATTAGAAAGCTCATACTAGAAAAACCGGTCACTTGGCCGCGCACGCGACCGATGCGTTAAGCTCGGCGGCGGACGATCGCAACCGATGCGGCGAGGTGGTTGATGGACAGTGGCGCGATGCAGGAATTGCCGCCCGGATCGCTAGCCGGCTGGCTGGCCGCGGCGGTTCCGGGCGCGGGCGCGCTGCGCGGCGTGCGCAAGTTCCCGGGCGGACAGTCGAACCCGACCTTCCTGCTCGAGGCCGACGCCGGGCGCTACGTGTTGCGGCGCAAGCCGCCGGGCGTGCTGCTGCCGTCGGCGCACGCGGTCGAACGCGAGTACCGGGTGCTGCGCGCCCTGCACGGCACCGCGGTCCCGGTGCCGGCGGCGCTCGCGCTGTGCGAGGACACGGCCGTCATCGGTAGCGTGTTCTATGTGATGGAGTTCCTCGACGGGCGCGTGCTGTGGGACCCGGCGCTGCCGGAGCTGGATGCGCAGCGTCGCGCTCGCGTCTACGACCAGATGAATCGCGTGCTCGCGGCGCTGCATGCGGTCGATGTGGGCGCGGTGGGGCTGGGCGATTATGGCCAGCCCGGCCAGTACGCCGCGCGTCAGCTGGGGCGCTGGATCCGCCAGTACCGCGCCGCCGAGACGCAGCGCATCGATGCGATGGAAGAACTGATCGCGTGGCTGGAGGCGACGCTGCCGCCCGACGACGGCCGCGTGGCGCTGGTGCACGGTGACTACCGGCTCGACAACCTGATGTTCGATCCGCGCGAGGAGCGCGTGATCGCGGTGCTGGACTGGGAGTTGTCGACGCTGGGGCACCCGGTCGCCGATCTGGCGTACCAATGCATGCAGTGGCGCCTGCCGCAGGGCGAGCAACGCCTGCGCGGACTCGCCGGCGTCGACCGTCGCGCACTCGGCATCCCGGACGAGCAGGAGTATGTACAGCGCTACTGCGAGCGCAGCGGCATGGATGCGGTTGCGCACTGGCACTTCTGGCTGGCGCTGAGTTTCTTCCGGCTGGCGGCGATCTGCCAGGGCGTGTACAAACGCGGCATCGACGGCAATGCCTCGAGCACCGAGGCGCTGCGCTTCGGCGAGGCGGCACGCCTGATCGCCGCGGCATCACTGGAGGTGATCCGGACATGATTCCCGCCGATCCCTTGCCCGGGCGCAGCGAAGCGATGCCGGTGACCACGACGCATTTCGTCAGCGGCGCGCGCATCGTGCCGCCGTTCGCGCCCGGCCTGGAGATCGCCGGTTTCGCGCTCGGCTGTTTCTGGGGCGCCGAGCGGCTGTTCTGGCGCCAGCCGGGAGTGGTCGCCACCGCGGTCGGCTATGCCGGCGGCGTCACGCCGAATCCCAGCTACCGGGAAGTCTGCAGCGGGCGCACCGGGCACGCCGAGGTGGTGCGGGTGGTGTTCGACCCGGCGCGCATCGGCTACGAGGCGTTGTTGCGCGTGTTCTGGGAGAACCACGACCCCACGCAGGGAATGCGCCAGGGCAACGACGTGGGAAGCCAGTACCGCTCGGCGATCCACACCACCTCCGGGCGCCAGCTGGAGGCCGCGCTCGCCTCGCGCGCGGCGTACGCGCGGGTGCTGGCGGCGGCCGGCTATCCGGCGATCACCACCGAAATCGAACCGGCCGGCCCGTTCTATTACGCCGAGGAGTACCACCAGCAGTACCTCGCGAAGAACCCGGACGGTTATTGCGGGATCGGTGGTACCGGCCTCGCGTGTCCGGGATCCGCCGGCGGTTGAGCGGCACGGAAATTGCGGTTTACCGGCACCGGGGGCGCCCGTATAATGCCGCGCCTTCATCTCGTTAGCCCTTGCGGAGCCACCATGCTGCGGGTGCAGGAAGAAGCGCTTACCTTCGATGACGTGCTGCTCGTTCCCGGCGAATCCGAGGTGGTCGCCAAGGACGTCAGCCTGCAGACCCGCCTGACGCGCACGATCACGCTGAACATCCCGCTGATGTCCGCCGCCATGGACACCGTCACCGAGGCGCGGCTCGCGATCGCGATCGCCCAGGAAGGCGGTATCGGCATCGTGCACAAGAACATGAGCGCGGAGCAGCAGGCCGAGGAAGTGCGCGCGGTCAAGCGCTTCGAGAGCGGCGTGGTGCGCGAGCCGGTCACTATCGATTCCTCGCGCTCGATCCGCGAGCTGATCCGCCTGACCTCGGAACTCAATTTCTCCGGCGTGCCGGTGCTCAACCGCAAGCGCGAGCTGGTCGGCATCGTGACCAGCCGCGACGTGCGCTTCGCGACCGATCTCGACCAGCCGGTATCCTCGATCATGACGCGCAAGCGCGACCTGGTCACCGTGCTCGAGGGCACGGACCTCGCCGAGGTCAAGCAGTTGCTGCATCGCCACCGCATCGAGAAGGTGCTGGTGGTCGACGACACGTTCCGCCTGCGCGGCATGATCACCGCCAAGGACATCTTCAAGGCCGAACGCTATCCGAGCGCGTGCAAGGACGCCGACGGGCGCCTGCGTGTGGGTGCCGCGGTCGGCATCTGCTCGGGCAACGACGAGCGCGTGCTGCGCCTGGTCGAGGCCGGCGTCGACGTGCTGGTCGTCGACACCGCGCACGGGCATTCGCGCAACGTGCGCAACACCGTGCGCAGCATCAAGGCCGCGCACCCCTCGGTGCAGGTCATCGCCGGCAACATCGCGACCGCGGAGGCCGCCAAATACCTGCTCGACGCCGGCGTCGACGCGGTCAAGGTCGGCATCGGTCCGGGCTCGATCTGTACCACGCGCATCGTCACGGGGATAGGCGTACCGCAGATCAGTGCGGTCGCCAACGTCGCTGCGGCGCTGGCCGGGACCGGCGTGCCGCTGATCGCCGACGGCGGGATCCGGTTCTCGGGCGATCTGGCCAAGGCGATCGCCGCCGGCGCGCACGTGGTGATGGTCGGCAGCATGCTGGCCGGCACCGAAGAGGCGCCCGGGGAGATCGAGCTTTACCAGGGGCGCAGCTACAAGGCCTATCGCGGCATGGGTTCGCTGGGCGCAATGGCCAAGGGCTCGAGCGACCGCTATTTCCAGAACGCCGCCGAGGGCGTAGAGAAACTCGTGCCCGAGGGCATCGAGGGGCGGGTTCCGTACAAGGGCCCGATCTCGGCGATCGTGCACCAGCTGATGGGCGGGTTGCGCGCGGCGATGGGTTACACGGGCAGCCCCGACGTCGAGACGATGCGCACCCGGCCGAAGTTCGTGCGCATCACCTCGGCGGGCATCCACGAGAGCCACGTGCACGACGTCAGCATCACGAAGGAAGCGCCGAACTACCCGGTGCGCTGAGGTCCTGCCGCCGGCACCGGCCCGCTGGTCGGGCCTGTGGCCGGACGTGGCCGGCACCGCCCCGTAGGTCCGGCCTCTGGCCGGACGTTCAGGATCGATCTGTGCGCGGGGCCTCACGGGCCCCGCGCCTTTTTCCGGCACGGAGAAAACGACCGCGATGAGCACCGACATCCACTCCCAGCGCATCCTGATCATCGATTTCGGATCGCAGTACACGCAGCTGATCGCGCGCCGCGTGCGCGAGCTCGGCGTCTATTGCGAGATCCACAGCTGGCGCGCAGGGATCGCCGCGATCCGCGCGTTCCGGCCGCAGGGTGTGATCCTCTCCGGGGGGCCCGAGTCGGTGACCGGGCGCGGCGCTCCGCGGGCACCGAAGGCGTTGTTCGGGCTCGGCGTCCCGGTGCTCGGCATCTGCTACGGAATGCAGACCATGGCCGCCCAGCTCGGGGGGCGCGTCGAGTCTTCGAACCGGCGGGAGTTCGGCTACGCGCAGGTGCGGGTCACGACGCACAGCCGGCTGCTCGACGGCATCAGCGATCACATGGACGCCGACGGCAACGCACTGCTCGACGTGTGGATGAGCCACGGTGACAAGGTCGTGACCCTGCCGGAGGGTTTCGAACTGCTGGCCGCGACCGACAGCGCACCGATCGCCGCCATGTGCGACGAGGCGCGCGGCTTCTACGGCGTGCAGTTCCACCCCGAGGTCACGCACACGCACCAGGGCGGGCGCATTCTCGAGCACTTCGTGAAGACGGTCTGCGGCTGCGAGGGTCTGTGGACGCCGGGCAGCATCATCGAGGACGCGATCGCGACCGTGCGCCGCACGGTCGGCGAGGACAAGGTGCTGCTGGGGCTGTCGGGCGGTGTGGATTCCTCGGTGGTCGCGGCGCTGCTCGCGCGTGCGATCGGCGACCGCCTGACCTGCGTGTTCGTCGACAACGGTCTGCTGCGCCTCGACGAGGGCGACCACGTGATGGAGATGTTCGCGCGCAACATGGGAATCCGCGTGATCCGCGTGCGCGCCGAGAACGAGTTCCTGCGCAAGCTCAGGGGCGTGAGCGACCCCGAGCGCAAGCGCAAGATCATCGGCCGCACCTTCATCGAGGTGTTCGAACGCAAGGCCGCACGGATCCGTGGCGTGAAGTGGCTGGCGCAGGGCACGATCTACCCCGACGTGATCGAGTCGGCGGCGTCGAAGCACGGCAACGCGCACGTGATCAAGTCGCACCACAACGTCGGCGGGCTGCCGGCGCGCATGAAGCTCGGCCTCCTCGAGCCGCTGAAGGAACTGTTCAAGGACGAGGTGCGCCGCATCGGGGTCGAGCTCGGGTTGCCGTATGACATGGTCTACCGCCACCCGTTCCCGGGGCCTGGCCTCGGCGTGCGCATCCTCGGCGAGGTGCGCAGGCCGTATGCCGGGGTGCTGCGCAGGGCCGACGCGATCTTCATCGAGGAACTGCACGCCGCCGGGCTGTATCACCAGGTCAGCCAGGCCTTCGCGGTGTTCCTGCCCGTGAAATCGGTGGGCGTGACCGGTGACGGGCGCCGCTACGAGTGGGTGATCGCACTGCGTGCGGTCGAGACCGTCGACTTCATGACCGCGCGCTCGGCCCGCCTGCCGTGGGAACTGCTCGAGCGCGTCTCGCGCCGCATCATCAACGAGGTGTCCCAGGTCTCGCGCGTGGTCTACGACGTCTCCAGCAAGCCGCCGGCGACGATCGAGTGGGAGTGACGATTCGGCATCTTTGAAGATTTGCTGTTCAGTAAATATTGCCATATGGCCGAATATTCGGTATGGCGTCTATATTTACTGCACAGTGAACCTGGGCGGCAACCATGATTCAGACGCAAACGAGCGAACGGGAACTGATCGATCAGTTCCTCGCTGCACTTCGGTCGCTGCCCGAAGTGCAGGCCGAACGTGAAGGCTCCGGCGCGCCGGAGCTCGACGCCCGGCTGGTGCTGGACGTCGCTGGCAAGCCCGTCCACGCACTCGTCGAGTTGAGGAAGGCCGTCTACCCGCGCGACGTCCGGCAGCTCATCTGGAGGATTAGAGACCTTGCCCGCCAACAACCCGCCGGCGAGGGCGGCGGCGAGCCGATGGCGATTCTGGTCGCCGAATCCATCTCGCCGGGCGCGAAGGAACTGCTTCGAGCCGAGCGGGTCGGGTACTACGACAGTGGGGGCAGCCTCTACCTGCCGGCACGGGGAGCCTACCTCTACGTCGACAAGCCGCCTCCCAAGTCCTTGTTCCGGTCCATCCGGTCGCTGTTCACGGGGCGGCGCGCGCAGGTACTGCACGGCCTGCTGATTCGCCATCAGGACTGGCTCGGCGTGAAGGACCTGGCCGAGCTGACGCTGGTTTCGCCGGCGACGGCGTCCCAGGTGCTTTCCGAGGTGGAGCGCCTCGACTGGCTGGAGTCGCGCGGGCAGGGACCCGGCAAGCAGAGGCACCTTCGGGAGCCCGCCGCGCTGCTCGATGCGTGGGTGAAGCAGCTGGGCTCGATCCGGCTCCCGGCGCTGCGACGCTACTTCGTGCCCGCGATGAAGCCCGACGGCTTGATGGAGCGCCTCGGCCAGGTTTGCGAGGCGCGCGGCGTCGATTACGCCGTCAGCTTCGAGGCGGCCGCGCAGCGCTACGCGCCGTTCCTGTCGGCGGTATCGCAGGTTCGATGTCGACTGTCGGCGGGGTCGGGGGCCGATGCCGCGATCGCCGACCTGGGGGCGCGCGTCGTCAGCGAGGGCGCGAATCTCGCCGTCTTCGAGGCGAAGTCGGCCGGCGATCTGCTCTTTCGGGAGCGGGTCGGAGGAGTCTGGCTGGCCAGTCCGATCCAGGTCTACCTCGACCTCCTGCGGGGCGAGGGACGAGCCAGGGAGATGGCAGAACACCTGCGCCGAGAAAGGATCGGCTTCTGATGGTCAAGCCTGCGACGCTGGACGGCTACGGAGACGAGTACACGTTCGACTGCGAACGGGTGCTGGTGACGTTGCTGCGGGGATTGGGACCGTGGAAGGACTCGGTCTATCTGGTCGGCGGACTCACGCCGCGGTATCTCGTCCCCGCGCGCCCGCCGGTCGTGCCCCCGCATGCCGGCACGCTGGATGTGGACATCGTCGTCGACCTGCAGATCCTGTCCGATACCGACGCGTATCACACGCTCGAAGAGAACCTTAAACGCATGGGGTTCGAGAGGGCCGAGAGCGAGCAGGGGGCAAAGCTTTCCTGGCGTTGGCAAACCCGGACCGAGCATGGTGCGCTGATGGTGCTGGAGCTGCTGGCCGACGCGCCGCAACTCGCCGGCGGGCGCGTGCAGCCGCTGCCGACGGAGGGCACGATCTCGGCGCTCAACATCCCGCACTCGTCGATCGTCTTCGACCTGTACCAGGTCGCCGAAATCAGCGCCGAGTTGCTCGGCGGGAACGGGGTGGCGACCGAGCGCGTGAAGCACGCCGACATCGTCAGCTTCACCTGCCTGAAGGCGTTCGCGTTCGATCAGCGCTTCGAACGCAAGGACGCCCACGACTTGATCTACTGCATCGAGCACGCCCCCGACGGACTGGACGCCGTTGTTGCGACCTTCGGTCGGGCGCTCGCAGGCAAGCATGCGGCCGTAATTCGGGAGGCGCTGGAAGTCCTGCGCCGACGCTTCGCCGATGACGAAGCGACCGAGGGCTATCGCAAGGACGGGCCGGTATCGGTGGCCAAGTTCGAACTGGGTGAAGGGCGGGACCCCGAGCTGCGCGAGGCCAGAGTGCTTCGGCAACGTCAGGCCAGCGATCTGATCGATCGACTCCTTGGCGGAATCGGGTAGCCGGCCATGCCGTTCGATCGCCCATCCATGCGACATCCCGGCATTCCATCTCATCCTGCGAGGGAATTCCTCTCGAGGTGGCGGTACATCTGACGGCAAAACCAGCGCGGTTCGGCGCGCTGGCCGAGCGAATCAACGGCTTGCAAGAGCCACTGATGATCGAGTGGGAGTGACGATTGACCCGGGCCTTTGACTTGGCGGACGAATCATCCCACCATCGACCGCAGGTCCCCTCATCGGACACGATGTTTTCTCTTGCGTCGATCGCGGAGGATTGCGGCTCGGCCGGCTTGCCGGCCCGATTTTTTGCCGATCCGGGGCAGGGGTCGAGTACAACCACGATGAATGCGAGGCGGCAGCGATGGATCTGGCAAGGCGCAACCTGACCGATATACAGCGCTATATCGAGTTCCTCGAACAGCACGACCACCTGATCCGGGTGAAGAGCGAGGTGGATCCGGTGTTCGAACTGGCCGGCATAGCCAAGCGCTTCGAGGGCGGCAAGGCGCTGCTGTTCGAACGGGTCAAGGGTTACGACTACCCGGTGCTGATCGGCCTCTACTGGAACCGCGACCTGCTGGCGAAGCTGCTGCAGACCGACAGCGCCCGGCTGCCGTTCGTGCTGAGCGACGAGATTCGCGCCTGGCAGCAGTCGCCCGGTGAGCCGGTGATCGTGAAACAGGGGCCGGCCAACGAGGTGGTGGAGACTACGCCCGATCTCGGCACGCTGCCCATTCCCCACCACGCCGAAGGCGACGGGGGACGTTACCTCACTTCCAGCGTGGTGATCGCCAGGGATCCCGACACCGGGGTGCGCAACCTGTCGATCCACCGGATGATGGTGACCGGCAAGAACCGGCTCACCCTGCTGCTGGAGGAACTGGGTCACCTGATGGACTATTACAGGCGTGCCGAGGCGAAGGGTGTGCCCCTGGAGATCACCGTCAACAACGGCATCGACTTCCCGCTGACGGTGGCCGCCGCCTCACCCGCCTCGGCCGCTCCCATCGAGATGGACGAGTTGGGCATCGCCAGCCAGATGTGGGGTGAGCCGGTGACCCTGATCGAGGCGCAAACGGTGGCGGTGGAGGCGATCGCCAACGCCCAGTTCGTCATCGAAGGGAAGATCCTGCCCCGGGTGCGCGAGCCCGAAGGCCCCTACGCCGAGGTCACCGGCTACTACGCCGAGCGTGACGATCGCTGGGTGATGGAGGTGACCGCGATCACCCGCCGCCGCAATCCCGTGTTCCACTCGATCCTGTCGGGCAAGGAAGTCGGCAACGCCTACGGTATCAGTGCGTCCGCCGGAGCCTTTGCCAAGATTCATGGCCTGGTGCCGGAGGTGACGGCGGTGCACTTCGCCGATGGCAGTGTGCCGTACCATCTGGTGGTGCAGATAGACAAGAAACACGAGGGCAGCCAGCGCAACGCCATCATGGCGGCCTTCGTTTCGCTGGCCTTCGTGAAGACCGTGACGGTGGTGGACACCGACGTCGATCTCTACAGCCCCACCGATGTGGACTGGGCGGTGGCCACCCGTTGCCGCTACGAAACCGACCTGCTGCTGATTCCCGAAACCATCGGCCACCGCCTCAACCCGATGGTGGCCAACGACAAGTGGACGCGTCTCGGCGTGGATGCGACGGTTCCGCTGCCGAGGCCGGCCAAGTTCGCGCGTGCCACCATGGCGCAGGTGGACCTGTCGCGGTTCGAGTTCGAGGGGCTGTGAGGGCCGGCGGTCAAACGGTGCAGGTGGCGCAATGAAGCGGTTGATCGTCGGCATGAGCGGATCCAGCGGGGTCGTTTACGGTGTACGCCTGCTGGAGCTGCTGAAATCGGTCGAGGGGGTGGAAACCCACCTGGTGATGAGTCCTTACGCCAGGCTCAACATCGAGATAGAGACCGATGTCAGCGCAGCCTATGTGGAGGGTCTGGCCGACGAGGTGCACAACTACCGCAACCAGGCGGCCAGCATTTCCAGCGGCTCGTTCAGGGTCGATGGCATGGTGGTGGCACCCTGTTCGATGAAGACGCTGTCGGCCATCGTCAACTCCTACGCCGACAGCCTGCTGGTGCGCGCGGCCGACGTCACGTTGAAAGAGCGCCGCCGCCTGGTGCTGATGCCGCGGGAATCCCCGCTCCATGTCGGTCATTGCAAGCTGCTGTACGAGGCGGCCCAGCTGGGGGCGATCATCGCGCCGCCCGTGCCCGCCTTCTACATCCAGCCCCGGACCATCGACGATCTGGTGGCGCACACCGTGGGTCGCATTCTCGACCTGTTCGATATCGACGCCGGGGCATTGAAACGATGGGAAGGCAGGGTTGGCCCGCGATGAGCTGGCGCCGCTGCGCGCCTATCTGCAGGCCCGGACCACGCTGACGCTGGCCACCTGCAGTGGTGGCCGGCCGTGGGCCTGCAGTCTGTTCTACGCCTGCGATCGGGACTGTCGGCTGTACTTCGTTTCCGATGCCGGGACACTGCACAGCCGGCATATCGCCGAAAACCCCCAGGTGGCGGTCACGGTCAGCGGGCAGGCGCTCGACTGGCTCGACATCGACGGCGTGCAGCTCGTCGCCACCGCAGCGTTGCTCGAGGGGGCGCAGCGGAGGCGGGCGGAGCAGTGCTATCTGGAGCGTTTCCCGCAGATCGCGGCGATGCGCGACCGGCCAGCCAGCGCGCAGGAGCGGTCGATAGCGGACCGGTTGCTGGGCGGCGGGTTCTATTGCCTGACACCGAGCTGGGCGCGCGTGATCGACAACCGGCAGGGATTCGGCCACAAGCTGGAGATCGCTCTCACTCCTGTTCCCGCCGCTTGCGCGCGATCGTGAGCCCGTCGCCTACCGCGAGCATCACGACCTCGACGCGCGGGTCGCGCGCGAGGCTCGCGTTCAGCGCGCGCAGCGCCACCGTGTTCTCGTCGGTGGCGTCCTCGCGCGTGATCTGCCCCGACCACTGGTACAGCACGTTGTCGAACAGGATCAGTCCGTTCGGCCGCAGGCGCGCCAGCACTTCCTCGTAGTAGTCGTGGTAGGCGGTCTTGTCGGCATCGATGAAGCCGAAGTCGAAGCGCTCGGTGGCGGGCAGCGCGCGCAGGGTGTCGAGCGCGGGGCCGACCCGCAGCTCGATGCGGTCGCCGAGGCCGGCCTCGTTCCAGAAGCCGCGCGCGGTGGCGGTGTGCACCGGGTCGATGTCGCAGCACAGCAGCCGCCCGTCGGCCGGCAAACCGCGCGCGATGCAGAGCGCGCTGTAGCCGGTGAAGGTGCCCACCTCGATCGCCTCGCGCGCCCCGATCGCACGCGCGAGCACGGTGAGGAACGCGCCCTGGTCCGGGGCGATCTGCGCCATCGCCATCGTGCCGAGCGTCTCGTTGTGGCGCGCGATGCGTTCGAGCACCGGATCACGCTCGCTGCGCTGCGCGAGCAGGTACGCGTAGAGCTCGGGGTTCAGCGTGGTGTACTTGTCGCTCATGCGGGTCTCCGTGGTGAATCGTTCGAGTGCACTGCCATCGGCGGCGCGCCTGAGCGATCATAGCCGCATCGGGCAACCCCGGGGGAACAGAGGTGCAGCAGACCGTTGGCGACGACGAACACTGGATGCGGCGTGCGCTGGTGCTGGCCCACGAGGCCGCGGCCGCGGGCGAGGTGCCGGTGGGCGCGGTGCTGGTGCGTGCGGGAAGCGTGCTCGGCGAGGGCTGGAACGCGCCGATCGGGCGTTGCGATCCCAGCGCGCACGCGGAGATCGTCGCCTTGCGGGCGGCGGCGCTCGCGGCGGGCAACTACCGGCTGCCCGCGTCGACGCTGTACGTGACGATCGAGCCGTGTGCGATGTGCGCCGGCGCCCTGGTGCACGCGCGCGTGGAGCGCCTGGTGTTCGCCGCGCGCGAGCCGCGCGCCGGCGTGGTGGTCAGCAATGTGGGCCTGCTCGACCAGCCGTTCCTGAATCACCGCGTCGCGTGGAGCGAGGGTGTGTGCGCGGCAGAGGCCGCGCGGCTGATGCAGGACTTCTTCCGCGACCGGCGCGGCGTGGATTCAGGAGCGTGCGGGTAGCGCCGGCGTGCCGTGGCGCGAGGCCATCGCGAGTTCGAACAGCCCGGGGCCGTCCTCGTGGTGTTCGAGGTAGCGGTGGTACTGGCGGATCCGGTTGACGAAACCGAGTGTTTCGTAGCCGCGTGCGAAGCCGTGCCGCGTGCGCGAATACCAGACGCGTTGCGTCAGTAGCGGCAACTGCTTCTCCACGTCGGCCCACACCTCGGGGTTCGCGCCGCGCAGTCTGGCGAGCCGGCGCGCGTCCTCGACGTGCGCGGGACCAATGTTGTACGCGGCGAGCGCGAACAGTTCGCGCTCTGGCGCGGCGATGCGCCGGTCGACGCCGTCGAGGAGGCGCAGGAAATAACGCGCCCCGCCGCGCAGGCTCTGTTCCATGTCGGTGCGGTTGGCCACACCCATCTCGCGTGCGGTGGCCTGCGTCAGCATCATCATGCCGCGCACGCCGGTCGGTGAGACCGCGCGCGGATTCCAGTGCGACTCCTGGTAGGCGATCGCCGCCAGCATGCGCCAGTCGATACCTTCCTCGGCGGCGATGCGCCGCAGTGTTTTCTCGATGCGCGGCAACTGCGTCTCGACGCGCTCGGCGAACGCGGTGAGCGCGCGGCGGTTCACATCCGGCAGGTAGCCGAAGAAGCGCTCTCGCAGCAGGTCGAGCTCGCCTGAGCGCTCGTGGTCGGCCAGGAAACGCTGCATCGCCCCGTGCAGGCGCGCGTTCGGCGCGCGCTCGGCGGTGGCCCACGCCAGCCGCTCTCCCTGCTCGAGTTCGAACGCGACCTCGAGCGTCGGAAACAATCCGGCGTGCATCAGGAATTCGTTCGATTTCACGATCGCGTAGTCGATCTCGTCGTCGACGATCTTGCGCAGCAGGTCGAAGGTTTCGATGCGAGTGGCTTCCATCCAGCCGAGCGCGGGATGTTCGCGTTGCGCGGCACGCAACGCGTCGGCCGAGCTGCTCTGCGCGAGAACCATCACGCGCTTGCCGGCGAGTTCCGCGATCGAACGCGGGCGTGGCGTGCCGCTGCGGTGCACGATCTGCTGTCGCACCTCGAGATATGGCGCGCTGTACCAGTAGGCCGAGCTGCCGTGGCTGCGCTGCGACAGGCCCGAGGCGGCCATGTCGGCCGCGCCGCTGTCGAGCGCTGCGTACACTTCGGCGATGTTCGCCGCCGGCAGCATCTCGATTTTCACACCCAGCGAGCCGGCGAACGCGCGCGCGAGTTCGAACTCGATCCCGGAAGGACCGTGCTTGTCGACGACGAAGGTCGCCGGGTTCACCCGGCTGACGACGCGCAGCGTGCCGCGCGCCAGAACCTCATCGAGGGAATCTCGTGGAAGCGCTCCGGAGTGTGACTGGTAGGTCTCGCTGGGACATGCGCCCAGCACCGCACACAGAATGCCCATCAACGCTGCCCTGAGGGTCTTCGCGAAGGGCCGGAGCCTGCTTTCCAGTGTTCCAGTAGTTGTTGTGATCCTCATCGGTCACACTCTTGCTGTAACTGGCAGCGCGATTCTAGAGTGTGAAGCGCATCTGCCTAGTCCGTGCGAGCGCAAAAAATTACCGGTATTTCATGGGGGCAAATGCGTTCGCCGACCAACGAAGTCAGTGAGTGCTATCGCCCGATCGCCAGCACCGAATAGACCTCGAATGGGAAAACCGCCGTTTGTCGGCGCTACTCGCGGCTTCGGGCCATACGGTAGAATTCGTTCCCGGCCGCCGCCGCGCGGCGTTCTCCGGCACTTCATCGGGAGCTCGCATGCTGATACTCGCCGGCGCCTCGGCGCTTTCGCCATTCCGGCTCGAACGGCTGCTCGCGCAAGTGCGCGTGCACGATGCGCGCATCACGGCGCTCGCGGCACGTTACATGTACTTCGTGGAAACCGATGGCGAACCCGCGGCCGCGGAACTGCAACGGCTGCGCGAACTGCTCGACAGCCCGGAGCGCGCGGACGACGCCGACGGTGAGCTGTATCTGGTGGTGCCGCGCCCGGGCACGCAATCGCCGTGGTCGAGCAAGGCGACGGATATCGCGCGCAACTGCGGACTCGCGTGCATCCGGCGTATCGAACGCGGCATTGCGTATCGGGTGAGCGGCGCGGGCGCGGACTCCGCGCTGCGCGCGCGTATCGCCGAGCCGCTGCACGACCGCATGGTCGAGACGGTGTTCGCCAGTCTCGCCGAGGCCGAACGTCTGTTCGCGCACGAGCCGGCGCGTCCGTTGCGCGTGGTCGATATCCTCGGTGGCGGTCGCGTCGCGCTGGAGCGCGCGAACACGGAGTTCGGATTCGCGCTCGCCGCCGACGAGATCGACTACCTGTGCGAGAGTTTCGTCGCGCTGGGACGCAATCCCACCGATGTCGAGCTGATGATGTTCGCGCAGGCCAACAGCGAGCACTGCCGGCACAAGATCTTCAACGCCTCGTGGCGCGTCGACGGCGAGCCGCAGCCGCACAGCCTGTTCGCGATGATCCGCAACACGCACCGCGTCGCGGCGGATCCCGACGTGCTGAGTGCGTATGCGGACAACGCAGCGGTGGTCCGCGGCCACGAAGCGGGGCGTTTCTTCCCGGACCCGGCCACGCGTGAGTTCGGGTACCACCGCGAGGCGGTGCACATCCTGATGAAGGTGGAAACGCACAACCACCCGACCGCGATCGCCCCGTACCCGGGTGCGTCGACCGGCTCCGGCGGCGAGATCCGCGACGAGGGCGCGGTCGGCGTAGGTGCGCGCCCGAAGGCGGGGCTGGTCGGTTTCAGCGTGTCGAACCTGCGCGTGCCGGAGTTCGTGCAGCCGTGGGAAGCCGATCACGGCCGCCCGGAACGCATCGCCTCGGCACTCAGGATAATGCTCGAGGGGCCGATCGGCGGCGCCGCGTTCAACAACGAGTTCGGGCGTCCGGCGATCTGCGGTTACTTCCGCAGCTTCGAGCAGACGCATGCCGGCGCGATCCGCGGCTATCACAAACCGATCATGCTCGCCGGCGGCCTGGGCAACATCCGCGCGGAGCACGTCGCGAAGGGACGCATGGGCGGTGGCACGCGGCTGGTGGTGCTCGGCGGGCCGGCGATGCTGATCGGCCTCGGTGGCGGCGCGGCGTCGTCGATGACCTCGGGCGCCAGCGACGCGGAACTGGATTTCGCCTCGGTGCAGCGCGACAACGCCGAGATGGAGCACCGCTGCCAGGAAGTGATCGACCGCTGCTGGCAACTCGGCGAGCGCAACCCGATCCGCTTCATCCACGACGTGGGCGCCGGCGGGCTGTCGAACGCCTTGCCGGAACTGGTCAAGGACGGCGGCTGCGGCGGGCGTTTCGCGCTGGAGCGCATCCCGAGCGCCGACAGCGGGTTGTCGCCGCTCGAGCTGTGGTGCAACGAGGCGCAGGAACGCTACGTGCTCGCGGTCGATGCGGCCGATCTGGAGCGTTTCGACGCGATCTGCGCGCGCGAGCGCTGCCCCTACGCGGTGGTCGGCGAGGCGACCACCGAACCGCATCTGGCGCTCGCCGACGGGCGCGACGGCACGCAGGCCGTCGATCTGCCGCTGTCGGTGCTGTTCGGCAAGCCCCCGCGCATGCAGCGCGAGTACGCACGCGCCGAGCCGCCGCGCACGCCGCTCGCGCTCGCCGGCGTCGGGATCGCCGAGGCGGTGGAGCGCGTGCTGCGGCTGCCGGCGGTGGCGGGCAAGGGGTTCCTGGTCACCATCGGCGACCGCAGCGTGACCGGACTCGTGAGCCGCGACCAGATGGTCGGTCCGTGGCAGGTGCCGGTCGCGGACGCGGGCATAACGACCACGTCCTTCGACACCTGCGCCGGCGAGGCGATGGCGATCGGCGAGCGCACCCCGCTCGCGCTGGTCGATGCGGCCGCCTCGGCGCGCATGGCGGTAGCCGAGGCGCTGACCAACATCGCCTCGGCGCCGATCGCCAGGCTCGCCGACGTGAAGCTGTCGGCGAACTGGATGGCGGCGGCCGGGCATCCCGGCGAGGACCAGGCGCTGTTCGAGGCGGTGCGCGCGGTAGGCATGGAGCTGTGTCCGCAGCTCGGGATCGTGATTCCGGTCGGCAAGGATTCGATGTCCATGAAAACGCGCTGGCGCGCGGCCGCTGACGAGCGCGAGGTGGTCGCGCCGCTGTCGCTGATCGTCTCGGCCTTCGCGCCGGTGACCGACGTGCGCCTGGCGGTGACGCCGCAGATCCAGCGCGACGAAACCGACTCGCTGCTGTTGCTGGTCGACCTGGGGCGCGGGCGCAACCGGCTCGGCGGCTCGGCGCTGGCGCAGGTCTACAACCAGGTTGGTGACCGCGTGCCCGACGTCGACGACGTGCGTGCGCTCGGCGGCTTCTTCGCGGCGGTGCAGCACTGCCTGCGCGAGCGATTGCTGCTCGCCTATCACGACCGCTCCGACGGCGGCCTGCTGGTTGCGCTGTGCGAGATGGCGTTCGCCGGCCGTGCCGCGCTCGAGGTCGATGTCGCGGCGCTGGGCGCGGATCCGCTGGCGGCGCTGTTCGCCGAGGAACTCGGTGCGGTGCTGCAGGTGCGCGAGGCGGACCTCGCCGCGGTGCGCGCGCACTTCGCCGCCGTGGGGCTCGCCGATGCGCTGCACGTGCTCGGGCGCCCCGGGCGAGGGGATGCGATCGTGATCCTGAGCGGCGAGCGCCTCGTGTACCGCAACACGCGCACCGCGCTGCATCGTGCATGGGCCGAGCTGAGTTACCGGATGCAGGCGCTGCGCGACAACCCCGAGTGCGCGCGCGAGGAGTACGACGCGCTGCTCGACGCCGACGATCCCGGTCTGTGCGCGCGGCTGGTCTACGATCCCTCCGACCGCATCGAGGCGCCCTTCGTCGCCACCGGCGCGCGCCCGCGGGTGGCGATCCTGCGCGAGCAGGGCGTGAACGGACAGTACGAGATGGCGGCGGCCTTCGATCGCGCCGGATTCGCCGCGATCGATGTGCACATGAGCGACATCATCGGCGGTGGCTTCGATCTGGCCGGTGTCTCCGGCATCGCCGCCTGCGGCGGTTTTTCCTACGGCGACGTGCTCGGCGCCGGCGGCGGCTGGGCGCGCACGATCCTCTACAACGAGCGCGCGCGCGAACAGTTCCGCCGCTTCTTCGCGCGCCCGGATACCTTCACGCTGGGGGTGTGCAACGGATGCCAGATGATGTCGTACCTGCGCGAGATCATCCCCGGCAGCGCGCACTGGCCGCGCTTCCTGCGCAACACCTCCGAGCAGTACGAGGCGCGCGTGGCGCTGGTGCGCATCGAGCGCAGCCCGTCGGTCTTGCTGGACGGCATGCAGGGATCGCTGATCCCGGTGGTGGTTTCGCACGGCGAGGGGCGTGCCACCTTCGCCGACGGCGCCTGCGCGGCGCTGGAGGCCGCCGGCGGCGTGGCGGTGCGCTACGTCGATCACCACGGCGAGCCCACGCAGCGCTTCCCTGCCAACCCGAACGGCTCGGGCGCGGCGGTGGCGGCGGTCACTTCCGCCGACGGTCGCGTCACCATCATGATGCCGCACCCGGAGCGGGTGTTCCGCACCGTGCAGAACTCGTGGCGCCCGAGCGCGTGGGGCGAGGACGGCGGCTGGACGCGGCTGTTCCGCAATGCGCGCGTCTGGCTAGGATGAGCCGCATTTGGCGGCCCGCGGGGCCATCGCTATAATCCGGCGGCTTCGGGGCCCGGTTACGGCCGGGTCCGCAGCCCCCTCGCCACGGATACCTGTCCGCGCATGCTGAACCGATACCCGCTCTGGAAGAACCTGCTGGTCGCGCTCGTACTGGTCGTTTCGACCATCTATGCGCTGCCGAACCTCTATCCGCCGGACCCGGCGATCCAGATCTCGGGCGCCAGCAGCGCGCTGGCGATCGACGATACGGTACTCGATCGCGCGCGCGCGGCGCTCGAGGAGGCCGGGGTCGCGGTCAAGGGCAGTGAGGTCGGACCGCGTTCCGGCCTGGTGCGACTGACAGGCATCGAGCAGCAGTTGCGCGCGCAGGCACTGGTGCGTCGTGCCCTCGGCGACGATTTCGTGGTCGCGCTGAACCTCGCGCCGACCACGCCCGCCTGGCTCACCGCGATCGGCGGCGCGCCGCTGAAGCTGGGCCTCGACCTCCGGGGTGGCGTCCATTTCCTGTTGCAGGTCGATACCGACGCTGCGGTCGTCAAGCGGATCGCGGCCTACGAGACGGACCTGCGCAAGAAGCTGCGCGAGCAACGGGTCCGCGGACTGGTCAAGGGCGGTGATGGCAACCGCATCGATGCTTCCTTTGCCAGCGACGAGGCACGCACCCGGGCGGTCGCGGTGATCCGCGAGACCGCGCCGGAATTGCAGCGCCTCACAGAGGAGCGCGAGGGGCGCTACCTGCTCGTGCTGTCGCTCGGGGAGCAACAGATCCGCGAGATCGAGGACTACGCGATCCAGCAGAACCTCACCACGCTGCGCAACCGCGTCAACGAACTCGGGGTGGCCGAACCGCTGATCCAGCAGCAGGGCCGCAACCGCATCGTCGTCGAGTTGCCCGGTGTGCAGGACACCGCGGAGGCCAAGCGCATCCTCGGCAAGACCGCCAACCTGGAGTTCCGCCTCGAGGCGCGCCCCGACGCGCCGGCCGCCGACCGTGAGCAGTTCGAGTTCCGCGCCGGCGGCGGCCCCGAGCGCAGCGCGTGGCTCGAGCGTGACCTGATCATCGGTGGCGACCGCGTGACCGGTGCCTCGTCGAGTTTCGACGAGAACGGCCGCCCGCAGGTCAACATCAACCTCGACAGCCAGGGTGGCACGTTGATGAACCGCGCCACGCGCGACAACATCAAGCGTCGCATGGCGGTGCTGTTCCTCGAGCGCAAGTCCCGCACGGTGGGCTACGAGAAGGACGCCAGCGGCAACGAGGTGCCGGTGCTCGAGCGCTACGACGAAAAGAAGATCATCAGCCTCGCCACCATTCAGTCCGCGCTGGGAACGCAGTTCCGCATCACCGGACTGGACAACCCGTCGGAATCGGCCGAGCTCGCGCTGCTGCTGCGCGCCGGTGCGCTCGCCGCGCCGCTGGACTTCATCGAAGAGCGCGCCATCGGCCCTTCCCTCGGTGCGGAGAATATACGCATGGGGGTGCAGTCGCTGGCGATAGGCGCCGCGCTGGTCTTCCTCGCCACCTTGGTGATCTACCGCATGTTCGGCGTATTCGCCGTGGTTGCTTTGGTCTGCAACGTGCTCATGCTCGTGGCGGCGATGTCGATGCTGTCGGCCACGCTGACACTGCCGGGTATCGCCGGCATCGTGCTCACGGTCGGTATGGCGGTAGACGCCAACGTAATCATCAATGCGCGGATCCGCGAGGAACTCAGGAACGGCATGCCGGCGCACTCGGCAATCGGCGCGGGCTACGATCGCGCCTGGCTGACCATCATGGATTCGAACCTTACCACGCTGATCGTCGGGGTCATCCTCTATGCGATCGGCACGGGTCCGGTGCGCGGATTCGCGGTCACGCTGTCGATCGGCATCCTGACGTCGATGTTCACCTCGGTGGTGGTGACGCGCGGGCTGGTGAATATGTTCTATGGCGGTCGTCGCCTCTCGAAGCTTTCGATCTAGGGAAGTGCAGCGCATGCAGAGCGAACCCGGAGTCATTGATTTTCTGAAGCTGCGCGGCTGGGCGGCGGCGTTCTCGGGGGCGCTGTGCCTCGCCGGGGTGATTTCGCTTGCCGTCCAGGGCCTCAATCTCGGGCTGGATTTCACCGGCGGCACGGTCGTCGAGCTCGGGTTTCGGCAGGAAGTGGCGACCGTGACCGTCGTTGAACAACTCGAAGAGGCGGGTTTCGAATCCGTTTCGGTGGTGCACTTCGGTTCCGAGCGGGACGTGCTGGTGCGGCTGCCGCCGAGTGACGGCGCGACGGTAGGCCAACAGGTGCTGGTCGCGGTCGGTGGCGGGGAGGTGGCGACGTTGAAGCGCACCGACGTGGTGGGTGCCCAGATTGGCGACGAACTACGTGACCAGGGCTTTCTTGCCCTGATGCTGGCGTTGCTGTTGGTCGCGGGTTACGTTGCGATCCGCTACGAATGGAAAATGGCGACCGGCGCCATGGTTGCGATCGCCCACGACGTGCTGGTCACGGTCGGACTTTTCTCCCTGTTTCAGTGGGAGTTCGATCTGGCGGCGCTGGCTGCCGTGCTTTCGCTGGTCGGCTACTCGATCAACGATACGATCGTGATCTACGACCGGGTTCGCGAGAATTTCCGCAAGCTCCGCCGGGTGGACGCGGTCACCGTGTGCAACGTGTCACTGACCCAGACCCTCGGACGGACGATCACGACTTCTGCGCTTACGCAACTGGTGGTGGTCGCGATGTTGATCGCGGGCGGGCCGCAACTGAAGGGTTTTTCCCTGGCGATGTTCGTCGGCGTCATCGCCGGGGTGTACTCGACGATCTACATTGCGTCGGCGTTCTCGCTGTGGCTGGGTCTGGATCGCAAGGATTTGCTGTTGCCGCCCAGGGAAGACGACAAGACGGCAGCCCAATCGCCCTGAGGTGTCCCGTGGCGCGTCGAAGCCGGCGGCGCGCCGGGGGAGCGGGCGGTACGGGTCGGTGGGCGACGTGGAGGGTCCGTCGCGCCCGTGGACCACTGGTGCGCTGAGAGCGCTTATGTATCGGATGTCGCCCCGCTGCCCAGCGCGGGCCGGATCACCTGCAGCATCGCCTTCAGGCACTTGGGGTTGGCCGCCACGATGCGCCCGCTGTCCATCCAGCCGTTGCCGCCGTCGAAGTCCGCGACCAGTCCGCCGGCTTCCTGCACCAGCAGCGCACCGGCCGCCATGTCCCACGGTTTGAGGCCGATCTCCCAGAAGCCGTCGAGGCGCCCGGCCGCGACGTAGGCGAGGTCCAGCGTCGCGGCGCCGGCGCGGCGGATGCCGGCGCTGCGCATCGCGAACTGTTCCAGCGTGTGCAGGTACGCGGGCAGCAACCCGATCGCCGGTTCGCGGAACGGGATGCCGGTGCCGAGCACGGACTCCTTGAGCCCGGCGCGCGCGCTGACGCGCATGCGCCGCCCGTTCAGTTGCGCGCCGGCACCGCGGGTGGCGGTGAACTCCTCGCGGCGGATCGGGTCGACGATCACCGCGTGCTCGAGGCGGCCGTCGCGCACGCAGGCGATCGAGACCGCGAAGTGCGGGATGCCGCGCACGAAGTTGGTGGTTCCGTCCAGCGGATCGATGATCCACTGGAAGCCGCCGGAGCGCGCGGGGTCGCCGGAGGCGCCGCTTTCCTCGGCAAGGATCTGGTGGTCGGGATAGGCCTTGCGCAGCTGGAACATGATCTCGCGCTCGGCGGCGCGGTCGGTCTCGGTCACGAAGTCGTTGTCCGCCTTGCGGCTCACCTCGATCAGGTCGATGCGGTCCGCCGCGCGCGCGATGATCTCGCCGGCCTTGCGTGCCGCCGCGAGGGCGATGTTGACCATGGGATGCATCGACGGGAATCTCCTGCTGCGAACGCCGCGAAAAGCGGCGCGCCAGTATACACAGCGGGTGTGAGTGGCGCTTTGCAGTCGCGACGCGGCCACGCAAAATGCACATTTTGACGCGCAGCGGTGGCGGCATGACGGATCAGGCGGACGAACAGGCGCTGGAGCGCGTTTTCGCGCGGGTGCGCGTGGTGCTGGTCGGCACGCTGCATGCGGGCAACATCGGCGCCGCCGCGCGCGCCATGAAGAACATGGGCCTGACGCGCCTCTACCTGGTGGCGCCGGCCGACTTCCCGCACCGCGAGGCGAGCTACCGGGCGGTGCAGGCCACCGATGTGCTCGATTCCGCGGTGGTGACCGCCACGCTCGCGGAGGCGGTCGCCGACTGCAGCCTGGTGATCGGCACCAGCGCGCGCGAGCGGCGCATCCAGTTGCCGCAGCTGGGGCCGCGCGAGCTCGGACGGCTGTGTCTGGTCGAGCGCGGGGGCGAGGAGGTGGCGCTGGTGTTCGGGCGCGAGGATGCGGGGCTCAGCAACGAGGAGTTGCGGCTGTGCCACTGGCACGTGCACGTGCCGACCAGTCCCGGTTACAGCTCGCTCAACCTGGCCGCGGCGGTGCAGCTGCTGTGCTACGAGCTGCGCATGTGCGCGCTCGCGACGGCCGGTGCGTTGCAGTCGCCGGACTGGGACGAGCCGCTGGCGACGGTCGAGGGGATGGAGCGCTTCTACGAGCATCTGGAGCGTACGCTGGAGGACATCGGCTTCCTGAATCCGGCCGCCCCAAGGCAGCTGATGGTGCGCCTGCGCAGGCTGTTCAACCGCGTGCGCCTGGACCAGATGGAGCTGAACATCCTGCGCGGCATGCTCACCGAGATCGGCAAGGTCAGCGCCGCTGCCCGCCGGGGCGGCTCGCCCAATTCTTGACTGGCAAAGTAGGAATAAGAATACTGCCTTCCTCGAGTACCCCGGGGAGATGGCGATGCGCTTGACGACCAAGGGCCGCTACGCGGTGACGGCGATGCTCGACCTGGCGCTGCACGAGGGCAAGGGGCCGGTGAGCCTGGCCGACATCTCGCGGCGCCAGGAGATCTCGTTGTCGTACCTGGAGCAGTTGTTCGCGCGCTTGCGGCGCGCCGGTCTGGTCGCCAGCGTGCGCGGTCCGGGCGGCGGCTACCGGCTGAGCCGCCCGGGCGCCGACATCAGCGTCGCGGTGATCATCGATGCCGTCAACGAGGCCTACGATGCGGCCGGCTGCCAGGGCATGGAAAGCTGCGGCCGCGGACGCATGTGCCTGACGCAGACCCTGTGGTACGACCTCAGCGGCCGCATCCATTCCTTCCTGGACGGCATCACGCTGGGCGATCTGGTGGCGCGCGCCGACGTGCAGCGTGTTTCCGAGCGCCAGGACCGCCGCGAGGCGCCTGCGTCGCGCCGCCGCGGCACTGGCGGCGACATCCCGGTCGCCGCCCTGTCCTGATCACGGAACCCTCCCGCATGCGCCTGCCCGTCTACCTCGATTACCTCGCCACCACGCCGGTCGACCCCAGGGTCGCCGCGCGCATGGCCGAGTGCCTGACCATCGACGGCAACTTCGGCAACCCGGCCTCGCGCACGCACGTCTACGGCTGGCGGGCGGAGGAGGCGGTGGAGCAGGCGCGGCGCGAGGTGGCGGACCTGATCGGGGCGGACCCGCGCGAGATCGTGTGGACCTCGGGGGCGACGGAGGCCGACAACCTCGCGCTGAAGGGCGTGGCCGGGCACCGCGGGCGGCGCGAGGGGCATATCGTGATCCCGGCGATCGAGCACAGCGCCGTGCTCGATACCTGCCGCCATCTGGAATCGCAGGGCTTCGCGCTCAGCCTGGTCGCGCCGGATCGCGGCGGCATCGTACGCCCCGAGGCGCTCGCGCCGCTGCTGCGCGAGGACACCTTCCTGGTCAGCGTGATGCACGTGAACAACGAACTCGGCACGATCAACGACATCGCGGCGATCGGGGCGCTGTGCCGGGAGCGCGGCATCGTGTTCCACGTCGACGCGGCCCAGTCGGCCGGCAAGCTGCCGATCGACCTCGGGCAGTGGCCGGTCGACCTGATGTCGTTGTCGGCGCACAAGATGTACGGGCCGAAGGGCGTCGGCGCGCTCTACGTCCGACGTACGCCGGAGCTGCGGCTAGAGGCGCAGATGCACGGCGGCGGCCACGAGCGAGGGCTGCGCTCAGGCACGCTGGCGACGCACCAGATCGCCGGCATGGGCGAGGCGGCACGCATCGCGCGCGCCGAAATGCACGAGGACGCGGAGCGCATCCGTGGCCTGCGCGATGCGTTGTGGAATGCGCTCGCTGACCTCGAGGGCGTGGGGCAGAACGGCGACCCCGGCCAGCGCATACCCGGTGCGCTGAACCTGCATTTCGCCGGTGTCGAGGGCGAGTCGCTGATGGCGGCGATGAAGGACGTCGCGGTGTCCACCGGGTCGGCCTGCGCCTCGGCGACCATGGAACCCTCGCGGGTGCTGCGCGCGATCGGGCTGGACCGGGAACTCGCGCTGTCCTCGCTGCGCTTCAGCCTGGGACGTTTCACGACCGCCGGGGACATCGAACGGGTCGCCGACAGCGTGCGTCGCGCGTACACGCGGCTGCGCGGCACGGCGTTGCCCGAGCCGGGGCGGTTCGCCTGAGGGCGGTTTTGCGCTGTTTGTCACTTACCCCGGGTCGACCCCGCACGTATAATCCCCGTCCCTTTTTCACCGGCCCGGCGGTTCGCGCCCCGGTCGTCCCGGCCCCACGGAGCATCTGCATGAGCATCGAGCGTACCCTGTCCATCATCAAGCCCGACGCGGTGGCGAAGAACGCGATCGGCGAGATCCTGTCGCGTTTCGAGAAGAACGGCCTGCGCATCGTCGCCGCGAAGATGCTTCGTCTCGGTGAGGCCGCCGCGGGTGGTTTCTACGCCGAGCACAAGGGGCGGCCGTTCTATCCGGCGCTGATCGAGTTCATGACTTCGGGGCCGGTACTGGTGCAGGTGCTGGAGGGCGAGAACGCCGTGGCGCGCAACCGTGAACTGATGGGCGCGACCAACCCGAAGGAGGCCGCGCCGGGCACGATCCGCGCCGACTTCGCTTCGAGCATCGACGCCAACGCGGTGCACGGCTCGGACTCGTCCGCTTCGGCGGCGCGCGAGATCGCGTACTTCTTCGCCGCCACCGAGCTCTGCGGTCGCCCGTGAGGGCGCTCCCGTGCGCGCCATGAGCAGTGCTAAGCCGATCGCCAGCGATGCGGTCCCGGCACGGGTCAACCTGCTGGGTATGCCGCGCGCGCGCCTCGAGGAGTTCATGGTCTCCCTCGGCGAGAAGCCGTGGCGCGCGCAGCAACTGTTCAAGTGGATCTACCACCAGGGGGTCGACGACTTCGCGCGCATGACCGACGTCGGCCGCGCGCTGCGCGAGCGGCTGGCCGCCTGCGCCGAGGTGCGCCCTCCGCAGGTGGCCGCGGAGCACGTCTCGGCCGACGGCACCCGCAAGTGGCTGATCCGCGTCGACGGTGGTGGCTCGGTCGAGACGGTGTTCATCCCCGAGCACGGCCGCGGCACGCTGTGCGTATCCTCGCAGGTGGGGTGCGCGCTCGACTGCAGTTTCTGCTCGACCGGCAAGCAGGGATTCCAGCGCGACCTCAGCGCTGCCGAGATCATCGGCCAGGTGTGGATCGCGGCCAGGGCCTTCGGGCTGCCGAAGCGCGGCGGGCAGCGCAGCATCACCAACGTGGTGCTGATGGGCATGGGCGAGCCTCTGCTAAACTTCGACAACGTCGTCGCGGCGATGGATCTGATGATGGATGACTTCGCGTACGGGATCTCGAAACGGCGGGTGACGCTGAGCACCGCCGGCGTGGTCCCGGCGCTCGATCGCCTCGCCGGTCTCAGCGAGGCTTCGCTCGCGATCTCGCTGCACGCGCCGAACGACGCGCTGCGCGACCGGCTGATGCCGGTCAATCGCCGTTTCCCGATCCGGGCCCTGCTCGATTCGGCGCGTCGCTACATGGACGCGCAGACCGACGTCAAGCGTGTCGTAACCGTCGAGTACACGCTGATCAAGGACCTCAACGACAGCGTCGCGCTAGCGCACGAACTGGCTGCGCTGCTGCGCGGCTTCCCGTGCAAGATCAACCTGATTCCCTTCAATCCGTTCCCGCAGTCGAGCTACGAGCGGCCCGGCCGCAACGCGGTCAGCCGCTTCTGGAACGTGCTCAACGACGCCGGCTACCGGGTGACCGTGCGCACCACGCGCGGGGACGACATCGACGCCGCCTGCGGCCAGCTGGTCGGAAGCGTACGCGATCGCACCAGGCGCTCGGCGCGCCACCGCGCCGCGGCGCCGTGTTCACGGGAGGCTCACGCATGACCGCTACGCTGCCCGTCCGCTCGACACTGGGCGCGCTGCTCATGGCCGCGCTGCTGCTGTCCGCCTGCACGACGACCACGATCACCGGCTCCTCGTTCAAGGCCGACAAGGAAGCGGAGATCCAGCGCCGGGTCGAGGCCGCCACCGCCTACCTCGAGAAGGGCAACACCGAGCAGGCGGTGGTGCATCTGCGCCGTGCACTCGAGCTCGATCCGCGCTCCGCGCCGGTGCACGACACGCTGGCGCAGGTGTTCTGGCGCACCGGCGAATACGAGCTCGCGGAAGATCATTTCCACCGCGCGATCGGAGCCGATCCGAAATTCTCGCGCGCGCGCAACAACTACGCGGCGTTCCTGTACGAGCGTGGCGACACCCGCGCTGCGATCCGCGAGCTGGAACAGGTGGTCGCGGATACGCTGTACGAGTCGCGCGCCTCGGCGTTCGCGAACCTCGGCCGTGCGTACAACAAGGTCGGCGACACCGCGCGCGCCGAGGAAGTGCTGCAGCGGGCGATCAAGATGGACCGTCGCCAGTGGGCCGCGCTGCTCGAGCTGGCCGCCATCGAGCACGCGCGCGGACAGCATGTGGCGGCCACGCGCCATTACGAACGCTTCCGCTCGCTGGCACCCCGTCAGTCGCCGCGCAGCCTGCTGCTCGGCATCGGCCTGGCGCGCGTCACCGGCGATCGCGACGCCGAGGCGAGCTACGCGCTGCAGCTGCGCAACCTCTACCCGGAGTCCGCGGAATACCGCGAATACTTCGGCACCCGCACGGGGAACTGAGCCTCCATGACGCGCGGCGACGATCGGCAGACCGACGGCGGACCCGGCGCGCGGCTGCGTGCCGCGCGCGAGGCCTCCGGGCTGGGCATCGGGGAGGTGGCCGAACGCCTGCAACTGCTGCAGTACGTCGTACGCGCACTCGAGCAGGACGAGTACGGACGCCTGCGCGGCGATACCTTCGTGCGCGGCTACCTGCGCAACTACGCGCGGCTGCTCGGCCTCGATCCGGAGGAGATCGTGGCCTGCTGGCGGCGGGCGCACCCGGAACCCGCCGGCACCGCGCCACGAACGCGTACGCCGGCAGGGCAGACGCCGCGCGGCGCTGTGGATGCCGGACGCGTGGGCGTGGTGCTGCTGCTGCTCGCGGCGAGTGCCTTTTACCTGTTCCACAGCCGCGGTCCGGGCGCAGCAGGCAGAGACCCGGTGGACGCCACGGTGACCATCGAGACCGCCTCCGGAGCGCAGGTGGTGCCGCTGGGAGCGCCGCAACACCTTCCGCGATCGGATAGGCCCTGAGATGCTGCACCCTTCCCCCATCGTACGGCGGCGCTCGCGCCGCATCATGGTCGGCTCGGTACCGGTCGGCGGCGACGCCCCGATCTCGGTGCAGAGCATGACCAACACCGAGACCTGCGACGTCGCGGCAACCGTGGCCCAGATCGAGGCGCTGACGGCGGCGGGCGCCGACATCGTGCGCGTCTCGGTGCCGAGCATGGACGCGGCCCAGGCCTTCGCCGCGATCCGCCGCCAGGTGCGGGTGCCGCTGGTCGCCGATATCCACTTCGACTACCGCATCGCGCTCGCGGTAGCGAAGGGCGGCGTGGATTGCCTGCGCATCAACCCCGGCAACATCGGCCGCGAGGACCGCGTGCGCGCGGTGATCGACGCGGCGCGCGACCACGGCGTCCCGATCCGCATCGGCGTCAACGCCGGTTCGCTCGAAAAGGAACTGCAGCGCAAGTACCGCGAGCCCTGCGCCGACGCGATGGTCGAGTCGGCGCTGCGCCACATCGACATCCTCGACCGCCACGATTTCCAGGACTTCAAGGTCAGCCTGAAGGCTTCGGACGTGTTCATGACGGTCGAGGCCTACCGCAAGATCGCCGGCCAGATCGAGCAGCCGCTGCACCTCGGGATCACCGAGGCCGGCGGCTTGCGCGGCGGCACCGTCAAGTCCGCGATCGGCCTCGGCATGCTGCTGATGGACGGCATCGGCGACACCATCCGCGTCTCGCTCGCGGCCGATCCCGTCGAAGAGGTGCGGGTCGGCTGGGACATGCTGAAGAGCCTGCGCCTGCGCGCCAAGGGCATCAACTTCGTCGCCTGTCCCAGCTGTTCGCGGCAGAACTTCGACGTGATCGCGACCGTGAACGAGCTCGAACGGCGCCTCGGGGACGTGCGTGAACCGCTCGACGTGGCGATCATCGGCTGCTACGTGAACGGACCCGGTGAGTCGCGCGAGGCCGACGTGGGCGTCACCGGCAGCGCGCCGCGCAACCTCGTGTTCGTCGGCGGTGAACCGCACCACAAGACCGATTCGACGTCGCTCATCGACGACATCGAGCGGACCGTCCGCGCCGCGCTGGCCGAAAAGGCCGCGGTGCCGGCGGCCGGGGATGGCACGCTGATTGCCAAAGCCTGAGGCAGGCTATACCGTGCGCATGTTTTTTCGTCCGGCCTTGTGCCCGTCGCGGCGCCTCGGCAGTTGAATCCGGAGACCAGCACGTTGCAGCAGCTCAGGGCCGTCCGCGGCATGCCCGATATCCTGCCCGCGCAAACTGCGGTGTGGCAGCACATCGAGCGCGAGGTCGGCGCGCTGCTGCACGCGCACGCCTACCGCGAGATCCGGCTGCCGCTGCTCGAGCCGACCGAGCTGTTCTGCCGCTCGATCGGTGAGGTCACCGACATCGTCGAGAAGGAGATGTACACCTTCGCCGATCGCAACGGTGACAGCCTGACGCTGCGCCCCGAAGGCACTGCGGGCTGCGTGCGCGCCGTGCTGCAGAACGGGCTGCTGCAGAGCCTGCCGCTGCGGCTGTGGTACGCCGGGCCGATGTTCCGCCACGAGCGGCCGCAGATGGGGCGCCAGCGCCAGTTCCACCAGATCGGCGTCGAGACCTTCGGCGTGGCCGGGCCGGACATCGAGGCCGAGCACCTGCTGCTGCTCGCGCGCCTGTGGCGCGGGCTCGGGGTGGCACCGCTGGTGCGGCTGGAGATCAACTCGCTGGGCAGCGCCGCGGCGCGCGCGGCCTACCGCGAGGCGCTGGTCGCCTACCTCGGCGCGCACCTCGACGCACTCGACGAGGACAGCCGGCGGCGGCTGGGCACGAACCCGCTGCGCATCCTCGACAGCAAGGATCCCGGCACGCGCGAGGTGCTGGCGGGGGCCCCGTCGATGGAGTCCTGGCTCGACGGGGAATCGCGGGCGCACATGGACGGGCTGCGTGCGCTGCTCGATGCCGCCGGGCTGGAGTACCGCCTGAACCCGGCGCTGGTGCGCGGGCTCGATTACTACGGCAAGACGGTCTACGAGTGGGTGACCGACAGCCTGGGCGCACAGGGTACCGTGTGCGCCGGTGGCCGCTACGACGCGCTGGTCACGCAACTCGGCGGACCGGCCACGCCGGGCGTGGGTTTCGCGATGGGCGTCGAGCGCCTCGTGTTGCTGCTGGGCGCCGCCGGCGTGGGCGCCGGTGACGCAGCCGAGCCGCATGTGTACTGGGTGGTGGGCGACGCCGCGGCGCAGCGGTTCGCGTTCGTCGTCGCCGAAGCGCTGCGCGATCGCCTGCCGTGGCTGCGCATGCAGATGCACTGTGGCGAGGGCAGCATGCGCAGCCAGATGAAGAAAGCCGACCGCAGCGGCGCGACGCTGGCGCTGATCGTGGGTGCCGACGAACTGGCGGCGGGCGAGATCAGCGTGCGCGGATTGCGCGAGGGCGGGTTGCCCCAGTCCCGGGTGCCCAGCGCCGGGCTCGCCGAGGTACTGGCACGGCAACTCGGCACCTGCGCGTCCGGCGCGGCCCTTTGAACCCGACGGGGAGAATGCGTGGATCCTTACCGAACCGAAGAAGACCAGATCAGGGCGCTCAAGCAGTGGTGGGAGCACAACGGCTCCTCGACGCTGATCGGCGTGGGCCTCGCGATGGCGATCCTGTTCGGCTGGCAATGGTGGCAGCAGCGCCAGCAGACCGCCGCCGAGCAGGCATCCGTGCTGTACCAGCAGTTGTTGCAGGCAGTGGAGAATTCCGCCACCGACGAGGTGCAGCGCACCACCGCCGAACACCTGGCTGGCGAGTTGCTGAAGATCGGCGCCGCGCCTCGCCTCGGTGACCATGCGGAGCTGATACTCGCGCGCATCGCGGTCGAGAAAAACGATCTGGCGACGGCCGGGAAGCACCTCGAGGCAGTGCTCGAACGCAACCCGGACACGGCACGCGGTGCGCTCGCCGCGCGCCTCGACGCCTTGCTCGGGCACGCGAGCGATGCGCAGCTCGGCGCGCTGGCGCGGGTGCGGCTGGCGCGTGTGCAGTTCGCGACCGGCCAGCCCGATGAGGCGCTGGCCACGCTCGATGCGGCCGGTGGCGAGGACTTCCAGCTGCAGCGCAACGAACTGCGCGGCGATATCCTGGTGCAGCGCGGCGAACGTGCCGGCGCGCTGCAGGCCTACCGCGCGGCGGTGCAAGCGGCCGGCACCCGCGTCTCGCCGCTGTTGCAGATGAAACTGCGCGAACTCGAACTCGGCGAAACGACGCCGGCCGAGGCGCCGGCGCCCGCGCCGGCAACCACTGACACGGGAGTGCAACCATGATGAACCGTATCGCGCCCGGATCCGGCGGCATGCTCGCGCGCGCAGCGCTGCTGCTGGCGTTGGGCACCGCGCTGGCGGGCTGCTCGGTGGTCGACTACGTGAAGGGCATCGGCGGCAGCGATGAGGACGGCGAGGAAAAGGCCGAGCTGGAGCCGGCGCCGCTGGCCGATTTCAGCGCCGAGGTCGAACTGCGCAAGGTCTGGAGCGCCGGCGTCGGCAACGGCCAGGGCAAGAAGTTCAACCGCCTGCACCCGGCGCTCGACGGCGACGCGATCTTCGCGGCCGCCGCCGACGGCACGGTCGCCGCCTTCGATGCCGCGAGCGGCGAGCGGCGCTGGAAGACCGACGTCGATACCGACGTCTCGGGCGGCGTGGGCGTCGGTGGCGACCTGGTGCTGGTCGGCGACACCGGTGGCAACGTGATCGCGCTGGAGAGCGCGAGCGGCCGCGAGCTGTGGCGCGCGCGCCTCAGTGGCGAGGTGCTGGCGCCGCCGGCGGCGGACTGGGACGTGGTCGTGGTGCAGACGCTCGACGGCAAGATCAGCGGGCTGGACGCACGCACCGGCGCGCGCCGCTGGACCCACGACACCAGCATGCCGTTGTTGACGCTGCGTGGCACGGCGCCGCCGCTGCTCAGCGAGGGTGTGGCATACGCGGCGCTCGCCAGCGGGCGTATCGTCGCCATCAAGGCCGACGTCGGTACGGTGCTGTGGGAGGCACGCATCGCAACGCCGCAGGGCCAGTCCGAGATCGAGCGCGCGGTCGACATCGACGGGCGGCCGGCGCTGGTCGGGCAGGGGATCTTCGCCGTGAGCTACCAGGGCAAGGTGGGCGGTCTGTCGCTCGCCAACGGACGGCCGGTATGGGCGCGCGATGCCTCGAGTTTCGTCGGGGTGGGCGCGGGCTTCGGCAATGTCTACGTGGCCGAGACCAGTGGCACCGTGAGCGCCTACGAAGTCGCCGGTGGTGCGCTGCGCTGGCAGAACGAGCAGCTCGCGCGCCGCTCGCCGGGCACGCCCGTGGCGGTGGGAAGCTACGTGGCGGTGGCGGATTTCGACGGCTACGTGCACCTGCTGTCGCAGGTGGACGGACACGTCGCGGGGCGCGGCCGCGCCGACTCCTCCGGCGTGCGCGCCGACCTGCTGGCCTCGGGCGACCTGCTCTACGTCTACGACAACGACGGCGGCCTGAAGGCGTTCCGTGTCGGCACCCGCTGAGCGGCCGGCATGATCCCCGTCATCGCGCTGGTCGGGCGGCCCAACGTCGGCAAGTCGACGCTGTTCAACCGCCTGACCCGCAGCCGCAAGGCGCTGGTCGCCGATATACCCGGACTCACGCGGGACCGCCAGTACGGCGAGTTCCACGCCGACGGCCGGCGCTTCATCGTCGTCGACACCGGCGGCCTGAGCGGCGAGGAGGAGGGCATCGACAGCGAGATGGCGCGCCAGTCGCTGGCGGCGATCGCCGAATGCGACCTCGCGCTGGCGCTGGTCGACGCGCGCGCCGGCGTCACGCCCGCGGACCAGCGGATCCTCGCGCTGCTGCGCAGCAGCGGCAAGCCGTTCCTGCTGGTGGTCAACAAGATCGACGGCACCGACGAACTCGTTGCGAGCGCGGAGTTCCACGAACTCGGCGCACCGGCGCTGGTGGCCGTCAGCGCGGCGCACGGGCGCAACATGGGGCAGCTCGAGAGCGCGCTGCTCGCTTCCTTCCCGCCGGTCGAGGAGTCCGCCGGGGACGCGCTGCCGCCGGGTGGCGCACGCGTGCGCGTCGCGGTGGTCGGACGCCCGAACGTCGGCAAGTCCACGCTGGTGAACCGCATCCTCGGCGAGGAGCGCGTGGTGGTCTACGACCAGCCGGGAACCACGCGCGACAGCATCTACATCGATTTCGAACGCGGCGACGCACGCTACACACTGATCGACACGGCCGGCCTGCGGCGCCGGCGCAGCGTGCACGAGACGGTCGAGAAGTTCTCGATCGTGAAGACGCTGCAGGCGATCGCCGACGCCAACGTGGTGCTGGTGCTGATCGACGCCCACGACGGGCTGGTCGAGCAGGACGTGCATCTGCTCGGACACGTGATCGACAGCGGCCGTTCGCTGATCATCGTCTGCAACAAGTGGGACGGACTGGCGGCGGACCGCAAGGCGATGCTGAAGAGCGAACTCGAGCGGCGGCTGGTGTTCGCGGAGTTCGCGGAGGTGCATTTCGTCTCCGCGCTGCACGGATCGAACGTCGGGCAGCTCTACGCGGCGATCGACCGCGCGTGGGCGTCGGCGCAGCGCAAGCTGCCGACCAACCGCCTGACAGCGATTCTCGAGGCCGCCGTTGCCGCGCACGCCCCGCCGCTGGTGCGCGGGCGCCGGATCAAGCTGCGCATGGCGCACCCGGGCGGCAGCAACCCGCCGGTGATCGTGATCCATGGCAACCAGACCGGGGACGTCCCCGACCACTACCGCCGTTACCTCGAGAACGTCTATCGTCGCGAACTGGCGCTGGTGGGCACGCCGATCAGGATCGAGTTCGTCACCGGCACCAACCCGTTCGCCGGCCGGCGCAACACGCTGACGCCGCGCCAGGAATACAAGCGCAAGCGGCTCATGCAGCATGTCAGGAAAGGACGCGGCAAGACCTGATCTGGATTCGCCGGAGCGCATCGCCGCCTTCGTCGACGCGTTCTATGCGCGCGTGTTCGCCGATCCGCAACTCGCGCCGATTTTCCTGGACGTCGCGCAGATCGACCCCGCGCGCCACCTGCCGCTGATCCGCGCCTACTGGGAGAAGCTGCTGCTCGGGCGGCCCGGCTACCAGCGCCACACCATGGACATCCACCGTGCGCTGCACGCGCGCCGCCCGTTACGCGCCGGGGATTTCGCGCGCTGGCTGGAACTGTTCCGGGCCACGCTCGACGACGGGTTCGAGGGGCCCGGGGCGGAACGGGCGTGGCGGGTCGCGCAGCACGTCGCAACGAACATGGGCACCGGGCTGGCCGGCGACTGAGGCACGGCCATCCCTGACCGGTTTGTCATTTGCGGCTGCGCGCCGGCCTCGCTTATTCTTCGACCGGTCGCAGTTCACAGGGAGCCGGTCAATGACCCCCAGGCATTTCAACATCGCCGACCTGTTCGAGATCGTCGCCGACACGGTGCCCGAACGCGAGGCGCTGGTGTGCGGCGATGCGCGGCTCAGTTACGCCGAGCTCGACCGGCGCGCCAACCGGCTCGCCCACTACCTGCAGTCGCGCGGCATCGGCGCCGGTGACAAGGTCGGGTTGTACCTGCACAACTGCAACGAGTACCTCGAAGGCATGCTGGGTTGCTTCAAGGTGCGGGCGGTGCCGGTCAACGTGAATTTCCGCTACGTCGACGAGGAACTGGTCTACATCTTCGACAACTCGGACATGGCCGGCTGCATCCACCACCGCGAGTTCGTGCCGCACATCGCGGCGGTGCGTGAGGCGGCGCCGCGGCTGCACACGCTGATCGGCGTCGACGATGGCAGCGCCTTCGACCTGCAGTCGATCGGCTCGGTCGGCTACGAAAGCGCGCTCGCGCAGGGCCCGGCCGGGCGCGACTTCCCGGAGCGCTCCGACGACGACCTGTTCCTGCTCTACACCGGGGGCACCACCGGCATGCCGAAGGGCGTGATGTGGCCGCACAAGGCAGTGTTCTACGCGGCGATGGGCGGCGGCGGCCATTTCCACCCGGCCGGCCCGATCGCGGTGCCGGAGGATATCGCGGTGCGCGCGAAGGACGGTTTCGTCGTGACCGGCATGCCGCTCGCGCCGCTGATGCACGGGGCATGCTGGTGGTACGCGTGCATCCAGTTGCTCGCCGGCGGCAAGGTGGTGCTGAACCCGTCGCACTCGCTGGTCGGCGAGGGGGTATGGGGAATCGTCGAGCGCGAGCGCGTGAACGCGATCTCGATCGTCGGCGACGCGATGGCGATCCCGCTGCTCGACGCGCTGGAGCGCAACCCCGGCCGCTGGGACCTGGGCTGCGTGTTCAACGTCGGTTCCGGCGGCGCGGTGTTCTCCGAATCGAAGCAGCAGCGTTTCCGCGAACACTTCCCGAACGTGCTGATCACCAATTCCTTCGGCTCCTCCGAAGGCGGCCAGATGGGGATGGACAACGGTCAGCGGCGAACCGACGCCGAGAACGGTCTCGGTAATGTGACCCGCACGCCGTACATGGACGTGATCGTCGAGGACGAACGCCGCCACGCACAGCCCGGGGAAACCGGGATCTTCGCGCGCAGCGGCCACATCCCGGTCGGTTACTACAACGATCCGGTGAAGACCGCCAGGACCTTCGTCGAGGTAGAAGGCAAGCGCTGGCTGCTGACCGGCGACGCGGCGCGGCTCGAACCCGACGGTTCGTCGATCACGGTGTTCGGACGCGGTTCGAACTGCATCAACAGCGGCGGCGAGAAGATTTTCCCGGAGGAAGTCGAGCAGGCGCTGAAGAACCACCCGGGCGTGTTCGACGCGCTGGTGATCGGCACGCCGGACGAGCGCTGGGGCCAGAAGGTCACGGCGGTCGTCGCGGTGCGCGCGGGCGAACGGCCCACGCTGGAGCAACTGCAGCACGAGGCGCGCCGTCACATCGCCGGTTACAAGGTGCCGCGCGACCTGCACATCGTCGAGGAGATCCCGCGCCAGCCGAGCGGCAAGCCGAATTACGCGCGTGCGCGGGAAATCGCGCTGGCCGGTACGCATCGCGCGTCCTGAACCGTTACCCGTCCACCATCGTTCGTCGGCACCGGAGATACGCATGGAACAGCTCGCCCTGAGCACCAGCAGCTGCATCGTCGAGCGCGACGCGCACACGCTGGTCGTCACCCTGAACCGCCCCGAGGCGAAGAACGCCTTCAATCCGCCGATGCTGGTGGGGATGTACCGCGCGTGGCGGCTGCTCGACAGCGACGATACGCTGCGCGCGGCGGTGCTGACCGCGCGCGGCGACACCTTCTGCGCGGGCATGGACCTCAAGGCGGGACCGGAGGGCGGTGACGACGCCGCCGAGATCCAGGCGCTGATGCAGGAGATCCCGAACCTGCACTGGCAGGCGTTGCTGCGCGACAACCGCCCCTGCAAGCCGATCGTGCTCGCCGTCGAGGGTTATGCGCTCGCCGGCGGCACCGAGATCCTGCAGGGCACCGACATCCGGGTTGCCGCCGAGGACGCGGTGTTCGGCGTGACCGAGGTGGCGCGCGGACTGTACCCGATGTCCGGTTCCACGATCCGGCTGCGGCGCCAGATCCCGTACTGCATCGCGGCCGAGATCCTGCTGACCGGACGCCACGTGACGGCGCGTGAGGCGCTCGATTGGGGGCTCGTCAACCGCATCGTGCCCAAAGGCGGGGCGCTCACCGAGGCGCTGGCGATCGCCGCGCAGATCGCGGCCAACGGACCGGTCGCGGTCAAGGCGGTCATGCAGTCCCTGCGCGAACACGAGGAATGCCTGCCGGAGGCCGAGGCCATGCGGCGCTCGGACGAAATCGGCTGGCCGGTGTTCGCCACCGAGGACGCACGTGAGGGAATGCGGGCCTTCAAGGAGAAGCGCCCCGCGGTATTCCAGGGCCGCTGAGGCAGCGACAGTCGTTCACTTGAACCCGGAGAACACATGACGAAGATGGAAACAGGGCTTGGCGCGGGAGATTCGCTGACTTTCGACGAGACGGTGCTCGCGCGCCGTTCGGTGCGCGCGTTCCGGCCGGATCCGGTGCCGCAACCACTGCTCGAGCACGTCTTCGCGCTCGCCGGCCGCGCACCGTCGAACTGCAACACCCAGCCGTGGTTGAGCGCGGTGTTCGGCGGCGCGGCCTGCGAGCGGCTGCGCCGCGGGTTCATGGCCGACTTCGCGGCCGGCAAGGTGTCGATGGATTTTCCGTACGCCGGCAAATACGACGGGATCTACAAGGACCGCCAGTACGACGCGGCCGAGAAGCTCTACGGGGCGATGGGCATCGAGCGCGCCGACAAGGCCGGTCGTGGCGCCGCGTTCATGCGCAATTTCGCCTTCTTCGACGCGCCGCACGTCGCGTTCCTGTTCATCCCCGACTGGGCCGGCGTGCGCGAGGCGGCCGATGCCGGCATGTACGCGCAGACGCTGATGCTGGGGCTCGCGGCGCACGGCATCGGCAGTTGTCCGCAGACCGCGCTCAGCTTCCTGTGCGACATGGTGCGCGCCGAAGCGGGGATCGATGCCTCGTGGAAACTGCTGTTCGGCATCTCGTTCGGTTACGAGGACGACGGCCAGCCGGCCAACGCGTGCCGTCTGGGCCGTGCCGTGCTCGACGATACGGTGCGCTTCGTGAACTGAGCGCGTGGCACCGCTCGCTCAGGCCCGGTGGCGTTCGATCCAGCCGCGCCACACGATCAGGACCAGCGTCAACACGGTCAGCGGCAGCACGAAACCGAGCATCGCGGTGCGGTAGCCGGCGAGCGCCTCGTGCGCCGTGCCGGCCAGCACCAGGTACGCCGTGTATGCGATGTAGTAAGCGACGAATACCGCGCCTTCCCAGCGCGCGATCAGGTGGCCGCTGAAGAACACCGGCAGGCAGGCCAGCGCCACCGCGCCCATCACCGGGATGTCGAATACCAGCGCCGCGTCGGCCACGGCGACGCCGGCCGGCGCCACTACCGCCGTGATCCCGAGCACGGCGAGCAGGTTGAAGATGTTGCTGCCGACCACGTTGCCGACGGCGATGTCGCGCTCGCCGCGCAGCGCCGCCAGCACCGAGGTCGCGAGTTCCGGCAGCGAGGTGCCGGCCGCGACGATGGTCAGGCCGATCATCAGCTCCGAGACACCGAGCGCGCGTGCGATGCCGGTGGCGCCGTCGAGCAGCCAGCGCGAACCGGCGACCAGCAGCACCAGTCCGCCGAGGATCAGCAGCACGTTCGTCACCAGCGAACCGGCACCGCTGGGGGCCGCTTCGTCCGTTGCTGCGGTCGGGGGGGTGTCCGCGCCAGCCCTGCGGCCGAGCCGGATCTGCACGTCGAGATAGATCGCGAGCATCAGTGCGAGCACCAGTCCCTCGACGCGGCCGATCACCTGGTCCAGCGCCAGCAGCCAGACCAGCAGCGAGACTCCGATCATGATCGGCACGTCCACGCGCACCAGTTGCCGCGAGACGATCAGCGGTGAGACCAGCGCCGACAGGCCGAGGATCATCAGCACGTTGAAGATGTTGCTGCCGACCACGTTGCCGAGCGCGATGTCGGGCGAGCCCTGCAGCGCCGAGCCGACGCTGACGGCCATCTCGGGGGCGCTGGTGCCGAAGGAGACCACGGTGAGCCCGATCAGCAGCGAGGGCATGCCGGCGGCGGCCGCGAGACGCGAGGCGCCACGCACCAGCAGTTCGGCGCCCAGCACCAGCACGATGAAGCCGCCGACCAGCAGAGCCGCGTTGCCCATGAATCTTCTTCCCGTGGCGTTCGTGGCCGGCACCTTAGCGTGCCGGCGTTGCCGCGGAAACCCCTTCAGGCCGATGCCACCCGCGGGCGCAGCGAACGCCCGCGCACGATCGTGTAGAACAGCGGCACGTAGAAGATCGCCAGCACCGTCGCCGACAGCATGCCGCCGACCACGCCAGTCCCGATCGCGTTCTGCGCCCCCGATCCGGCGCCGTCGGCCAGCGCCAGCGGCAGCACGCCGAACACGAAGGCCAGCGAGGTCATCAGGATCGGGCGCAGGCGGATGCGGCAGGCGTCGAGCGTGGCGGCGAGCAGCGTCGCGCCGGCTTCCTGGCGCGCCTTCGCGAACTCCACGATCAGGATCGCGTTGCGCGCCGACAGTCCGATCGTGGTCAACAGCCCGACCTGGAAGTAGACGTCGTTGGACTGTCCGGCGAGCGTGGCGGCGAGCAGGGCGCCGATCACGCCGAGCGGCACCACCAGCATCACGGCGAACGGCACCGACCAGGACTCGTAGAGTGCCGCGAGGCACAGGAACACGACCAGCAGCGACAGCGCGTAGAGCAGCGGTGCCTGCGCGCCGGACTGCTGTTCCTGCAGCGAGACGCCGCTCCACTCGAAGCCGATCCCGGCGGGCAGCGTGCCGATCAGTCCGGCGATCGCGTGCATCGCCTCGCCCGTACTGACGCCTGGTGCCGCCTGGCCCTGGATCTCGATCGCGGGCAACCCGTTGAAGCGTGTCAGCTGCGGTGACCCGCGGGTCCAGCGCGCGGAGGCGAAGGCGTTGAACGGAACCATCTGTCCGCGCGCGTTGCGTGCGTACCATTTGCCCAGGTCCCCGGGCTGCATGCGCGCCCCGGCTTCGCCCTGCAGGTAGACCTTCTTCACGCGGCCTCGATCGATGAAGTCGTTCACGTAGCGCCCGCCCCACGCGGTGGCCAGTACATCGTTGATCTCCGCGATCGACAGCCCCAGCGCACTGGCCTTCTGGTGGTCGATCCCGAGCTCGAGCTGCGGCGTGTCCTCGAGGCCATTCGGTCGCACCGCGCGCAGTCGCGGATGCTGCGCGGCGGCGCCGAGCAGGCGGTTGCGCGCCTCGATCAGCGCCGCGTGCCCCAGTCCGCCGCGGTCCTGCAGGAACAGCGTGAAGCCGCTGGCGTCGCCGAGTTCACGAACCGGCGGCGGCACTACCGGGAATACCACGGCGTCGGGCAGCTTCTGCAGCGCGGCGCGGGCGCGATCGGCCAGCGCGCGGACGCTCTGTCCGGGTTCCTCGCGCTCCTCCCATGGGCGCATCTCGACGAAGGCCTGGCCGGCGTTCTGGCCGGCGCCCGCGAAGCTGAAGCCGGCGGCCGTGAAGATCTTGGTGACCAGTCCCTTCTCCTCCTCGAGGTAGTAGCGGGTGATCTCGGCCATCGTCTGCAGCGTGCGCTCCTGGCTTGCACCGGCCGGCAACTGCACGATGTTGAAGATGAAACCGCCGTCCTCCTCGGGCAGGAACGAGGTCGGCAGGCGCACGAACAGCAGCCCGAGCACGACCAGCAGCACGGCATAGATCACGAGGTAGCGCAGGCTGCGCCGCAGCAGGCCCCCGACCACGGCCTCGTAGCGCGCGGTGCCGGCCGCCAGCGCGCGGTTGAACGCGCCGAACACCCGGCCGGCGCGCCCCGTCGTGTCGTGCGGATGCAGCAGCGTGGCGCACAGGGCAGGGGTCAGGATCATCGCTACCAGCACCGACAGCACCATCGCCGAGACGATGGTGACCGAGAACTGGCGGTAGATCAGGCCGGTCGAGCCGCCGAAGAAAGCCATCGGAACGAACACCGCCGACAACACCAGCGCGATGCCCACCAGTGCGCCGCTGATCTGGCCCATCGCCTTGCGGGTGGCCTCGCGCGGCGGCAGGCCTTCCTCGCGCATCACGCGCTCGACGTTCTCGACCACGACGATCGCGTCGTCGACCAGCAGTCCGATCGCGAGCACCATCGCGAACATGGTCAGCGTGTTGATGCTGAAGCCGAACGCGGCGAGCACGGCGAAGGTGCCGAGCAGCACTACCGGCACCGCGAGCGTCGGGATCAATGTCGCACGCAGGTTCTGCAGGAACAGCAGCATCACCAGGAACACCAGCACGATCGCCTCGATCAGCGTCTCGACCACGCCGTCGATCGAACGCTGCACGAAGGGGGTGGTGTCGTGCGGGATGTCGTACCGCAGTCCCGGCGGGAAGAATGCCTTCAACTCGGCGAGCCGTGCGCGCACGGCCTCGGCGGTCTTCAGCGCGTTCGCCCCGGTCTGCAGCATCAGGCCCATGCCGGCCGCCGGCTTGCCGTTGAAGCGCGAGCGCACCGCGTAGCTCTCGCTGCCGAGCTCGATGCGCGCCACGTCGCCGAGGCGCACCGTCGCACCATCGGAATTCACGCGCAGCAGGATCGCCTCGAACTGCTCCACCGTCTGCAGCCGCGACTGCGCGTTGATCGTCGCGGCGATCGCCTGGCCGGCCACCGCCGGGGTGCCGCCGAGCTGGCCGGCGGAGACCTGTGCGTTCTGCGCGAGCAGCGCCGCGCGCACATCGGCCGGCGTCAACGCGAAGCCGTGCAGTCGGGTCGGGTCCAGCCAGATGCGCATCGCGGCCTGCGCGCCGCCGAGCAAGCGGATGTCGCCCACGCCTTCGATGCGCGAGATGTCGTCCATCACGTTCGACACCATGTAGTCCGCGACTTCCAGCTCGCTCATGCTGCCGTCGGCCGAGTAGAACGCGGTCACGAGCAGCAGCGTCGACGACGCCTTGCCGACGCGCAGGCCCTGTTGCTGCACTTCCTGCGGCAGCTTCGGCAGCGCGAGCTGCAGCTTGTTCTGCACCTGCACCTGGGCGATGTCGGGGTCGGTGCCGGGTTCGAAGGTGATCGAGACGCTGGCGTTGCCGTAGGAATCGCTGCTCGAGCTCATGTAGAGAAGCCCGTCGAGCGCCTTCATGTTCTGCTCGATGACCTGCGTGACAGTGTCCTCCAGCGTCGCTGCCGAGGCGCCGGGATAGGTGGCCGCCACACTGACCACCGGCGGTGCGATGTCCGGGTACTGCATCACCGGCAGCACGCGGATCGAAAGCACGCCGGCCAGCATCACGATGATCGCGATGACCCAGGCGAAGATCGGGCGATCGATGAAGAAGCGGGCCATCAGCGCGGCGCTCCGTCGGCCAGCGTGGCATGAGCGCCGTCGCGCGACACGGCCACCACCGGGGTGCCCGGACGCGCCTTCTGCAGCCCGTCGACCACCACGCGCTCGCCGGCGTGCAGCCCGGACTCGATCAGCCAGTGACCGTCGATGCTGCGTCCGGCCGTGACCGGCCGCACGGCGACGGTATCGTCTGCGCCGACGACCATCACCGTCGCGGAGCCGTCCGGATTGCGTTGCAGCGCGCCCTGCGGCACCAGGATCGCGTCACGTCGCGCGCCCTCTGCCAGCACGGCGCGTACGTACATGCCGGGCAGCAGCCGCTGCTCCGGATTCGGGAACACCGCACGCAGCCTCACGCTGGCGGTGCCGGGATCGATGGTGACGTCGGAGAACGCCAGTCGGCCCGGCAGCGCGTAGCTGCTGCCGTCCTCGAGCTGCAGCCTCACTTCGGCGGCGCTGTCGCCGCCGCGCTGCAGGCGGCCGTTGTCGAGTTCCGCGCGCAACTGCAGCAGTTCCTGGCTGGAGCGCGGGATGTCGACGAACATCGGGTCGAGCTGTTGCACGATGGCCAGCGCCTGCGCCTGACCGCTGGCGACCAGTGCGCCGGCCGTGACCTCGGATCTGCCGATGCGCCCGGCGATCGGTGCGACGATGCGCGTACGGCGCAGATCGATGCGTGCGCTCTGCACGTGCGCGCGCTGCTCGGCCACTTCCGCCACTGCCTGGCGGCGGGCGGCGTCGACGTCGTCGACGTCCTGGCGGCTCGCGAGCTGGCGCGCCGCCAGCGCCGTGACGCGTTCGGCGCGCAGCTTTGCCGTGGTGGCCGCAGCCTCGGCACGCGCCAGCGCGGCCTCGGCGCTGGCCACCGCGGCCTCGTAGCTGTCCGGGTCGATGCGGTACAGCGGCTGCCCAGCCTTGACGCTGGCGCCTTCCTCGAACAGCCGCTCGCGCACGATACCGTTCACCTGCGGGCGCACCTCGGAGACCAGCGAGGCCGCCGTGCGGCCCGGCAGTTCCACCTGCAGTGCAACCTCCTGAGCAGCCACCGTGATGAATCCGACCTCGGGTGGCGGGGCTGCGGGGGGAGCCGCCGGCGCGTCGCGATCGCAGCCGCCCAGCAGCCCGAGCGCGGCGATCAGCGAACAGCGGGCCAGGCAGCGGATCGGGTGCATCGGGTACTCCAGCAGTGCAGCGGGTGGCAGTGGTTGCAATGAATAGATCGAGCGTTCATTCTATTTTTGTGTAGACTACCGGTCAACGTCGATCGAGAGTACAAAGTGCCACTTGATTAGCAATGATCATCAGCCAGCCTCACCTGGTGAGGCCCCGTCGGCGCATTCTGTGCCGGCATCCAATCAGGAGGGGGTTCACCATGGCCATGAATCGCATTCAGTTCCAGCAGGGGCTTTC